>Ga0315315_10000580_pt1 | contig 31246 bp, 24 predicted proteins | sample M140m3416metaG_FD_203699 | JGI IMG/M metagenome (GOLD analysis project Ga0315315, IMG submission 203699) | Ammonia-oxidizing marine archaeal communities from Monterey Bay, California, United States - M1 40m 3416 | ecosystem: Environmental > Aquatic > Marine > Intertidal zone | place: USA... | reverse complement strand
GATCCAGTTACCAGTAATAGAGTTAGATAGTTGTAAACCACCTTGTAAAAAAGCCCCGGGTGCTACTGCCGCGGGTGGTGGGAGTTGACCCATAGGCGCATCTCTGGCGTCAGACCATTGCATAATCCCTTGAACTGCGTCGGGAATTCCACGTGGTATTAATGGTGCAGTATTTAATTGTCCTAGCAATTGTTGGGTTATAATACCGGGTACTCCTGCAAAGGTATAGTTCCCGTTTACATAACCGTCACGTGAAAAGGAGAAATTACCCTGAAATCTAGATAAATTAAAACCATTTTCGAGAGCTATCCATAGGACTGAATTCTTGAATTCTCCGAGAGGTCGGAGTAGGACGCTACTCTCAAAAGCCGTATTGCCTCCTAAATATGCACCAGGAGCGGCATATTGAAGTGATTGGTAACCAGGCGAAACAGCCCACTCTTTTACTGATGGGGTAATTAAAACTTGGTTGTTAATACTTCTCATGGAGTGTAATATCCTTCTAGTTCCTGTTTCGGGATATGTAGATTCTTCAACCAAGCAATCTTGAAGTTTTCTAGGTACATCCGATGTTTCCAATAAAAATTGGTTACCTAGAACACCCGAATAGTTTGGTAGAAAGACCCCTAAATCTGGAGCGCTATTGTACAATGTTTTTTCACTATCATTCATACCCCAACCATATGTTACCATGTATAAGAGGTCTCCCATTTTGGGAACACCGTTTAATGGATACTGTTCACCTCCTGCTATTCCGATAAATTGCCCAGAAGATACAACCCTGGCCCTGGCTCCACGACCTGGACCAGGAATCCATTTTGTTGTTAGAGGAGGATTCTGTGCATCATACGTAGATACATTTGCCCCAGTTCCATCTACAATATAAACAGTACTACCTGGTGGATAATTATCACCTGGAGAATTAATTTCTAATTCTAAGATTTCACCACCAGCACCAACAGATTTGATATTCACAAAACAAATGTTTAAGAATGTGTATACAGTATTACCATCAACGTCGGTAAAATTTTCAGGATATGGTTGCATACTAGGCCAAGGCGATACCACTGATGGATTCCATGGATCAGTTCCCGTTGGAACAGCTATCAAGGCCATAATAGGCATGGTGGGATCTGTTATTTTGTAACTATTACCACCATCGATGATTTGAAGCTCAATAACCCCATTTTCTCTGACAGTTGCTGGGCAATTTCCGGGGAGGGAAATAGAACTTCCTGGAATATATGGAACCAAGTTATTGGATTGACTGACTGGTACTTTACCCCGGGTTATAATAGTTTGGGCGCCTAATAAACCAGCAATATTAAGTGGATATTCCGGATCGGGTGCAAGTTGACCCCAACTACCTGGATCTCTCCAATGGTCTTGAATTTCTTTAGACGCCCATGGGGGTACACTAACAGACCCCGCCCCGACGTATGGCTGGGCGGTAGAGTTTAAAACACCACCACCGGCTGTTGGTCCTCCAAGCATATTCAGTAATGGGGACGTCAGTGCTAAAACTCCTTCAAATTTGGTAGGATCTTTTGATCCTACCAATACAATACAAGTAGCACCCACTGGTGCATTTATTGCCACAAAATATTGTCCGGGATTAGTACCAGGAAGAAGGCCCGGAGGGGTGGGACCGGGCGGAACTGAAGCTGTTTGTCCAGAAGTGCTAGCGGGGTTATTCCATGGAACACAACTAGAACTAGAAGTTGGTTCTGAGTGCGTACCACCAATTGCTGCGATGCCTGTACCGTTCCACGCAATTGTACTACCAGCTGGTAATTCTGCCAGAATAGGGTTTGCCAGAAATACTAATGTATATTGACTACAAACGTCGGTACCTCGATAAGAAGGGCTGGTTGGTACAATGCTATTTTCTAAAAATAACGTTCGCCGAACGAAATCATAATTAGATACTTTTACATCTTGTAAAGCAAATCGTGGTCCTGAGATTTGTTCACGAGATGCACTTGTAATTTCACGTCCGGAATAATAATTAGGAATGGCAGCACCCCCTGGGAAAAATACGCGTGGTTTTCCCGAGTTAATGTTACGATAAGGATTGCCAGAAGATGGTTGGCTATTCCAGTGACCCGAGGGATCTGTATTAAAGTCTATCAGATAGAAATCATTGCTTGTGTCAAAACCATTGGTACCAGAATTAGTAAAAGGAGTATCCAAAGTCGCAATACCTGTATTTTGATCATAACCCGTGATAATGGCACTTTCTACATAACCACACCAAAAATATGCGGGATAAGCCCCAGTAATAGAACTTGGAACCCCCCAATTAGCACTAGGAGTAGTGCTATAAGAACCAATAGTTATTGGAAATAAAGCAAATGCATTGTCGTTTAAACTGATATTATTGGTAGGTTGTAGATTTGGAGGACAACCAGGAAATAAATTACGCCAAGGGTCTGGCGTTGCAGGTGGTGTATAACTATCTCCGGTAATTGTGACAACTGCACCAGTAGCGTTACCTATCGGTACTGAATTCCCTAAACGAACTATTATTTCCTGTTGACTAATCACACATGCTACAAATCCTAAAATAACTGTTGTAGAAGAATTCTGACCTTTTAAACAATCACCAGCTTTTACGATTTGAGGCGGTGGTACAGCGAATGTTAATGTTTGATAATAATACGGAAATCCCAAACTTCCAAGTAATGGTCCATTTGTTGAGTTAGGCGCTGCCGGGGGCGGCTGTATATCACCACCCGGGACATCAATTGCACCAGTAGCTGCGGCGGCACCAGTAGCTGCACCTCCCGCCACTGTATTGAAATCATATAATGGATTATTCCTAAATCTAAACAACATTGCGCCAGCAAAATAATCTTTGACTTTTCCTTGATCCAATGCTCGAGGACCCAATTGAGGCGCTGAAGCAGTCCCGCCACTGAATTTTTCTGGAGCTATTATATTTTTGTTCCTTATCGTAGTACTAGTCCAGAATTGGGCTTTCTGGGCTGCATTATTTGGAGAATTAAGTCTATTACTCGCAGCACCTGTACATATAGCTCCTTGGAATCTCGTTCCCATATTGATATAATCTCCTCCACTATCCGTGCTTTTAGAAGCAGCACCACTTCCTATTTTAATAGGCCCGTTAGAAGCTGGAGTGTCAGAAGGTGGATTATTTAAATTGGAAAAATAAGTAGGGCTGGCTCCGTTCATCCAATCTACCGGCCACACAGACGCGTAACTTTTACCATTAATTACTATGGGAATATCTATGTCTTCTGCCCCCGAGAAATTCCCCAATACATACTCCGCATTTAATAAATCGTTGGCAGCAGCCCCTGCATACGAAAGTTGATACCACGATTCTGTCGGGTACTCTTTAGCTACGTAATCGTTGGCTGTTAGGCCCGAATTGTCTTCTTTTACACACGTTACACGTGTTATGAACTCAGCAGGGCATGGATAACAGTTTCTATTACGATATGTTGAATCAAATTCTAGATATCTCTTATTCGACATTTTATATTAATCGAAAAAGTTTTAAGCAATACATTTTTTTTTGTGTAAATAAATGTATTCAAGATTAAATGATTTATGTCATTATGAAAGACATCATCCAGAAACGATTGTCAGTAATCGACACTTTTTGAAACCAACTAATCCTATTTACGGGGAAACTGAAGTCGTCATAGAACCGAGACAGAATTTCTTGCCCGATTTTTGGGGCCCAGACGCGTGGAGATTTCTTGACACTGTTGCTAAAGGATACAGTAAAGCACCCGTCTACTCGGAAAGACTCCAAATGAGAAGGTTCCTCGAGTCACTGACTCATTGTTTGCCATGCAAAAACTGTAGAGATAACTTGTGCAGAGAAGTGATTTTAATAGAAGATGATGATTTAGTATCACCAGATGCCGTTTCTAGATGGTTGAAAAACTTGAGAAGAAAAATAGCCGAAAGAAAACGCAAGCATCACGGACATCATCACGGACATCATCACGGACATCATCACGGACATCATCACGAACCAAAACCAGAAAAATTTGATATTGGTTGCTCAGCGTGTGGTGGTCATTAAGATAATTATTTGTTAAAAACATTTAACAAATAAAATGATATTCACTCTCGCTGATATTGCTCTCACGATCACTTGGCACGTGAGTACTTTTACATTACGTATGATATACAACGGTCTATATTATCTTTATTATGGAAGCGAATCGACGGAAGAAGAGTTATCAAGAAAAGAGTTAACAGAGAAGATTCACGAATTAGAATCAAAATTAGACGTGATTCAAAAAATAGAGGATGAAATGCACGAAAAACATGAATGATTAATTCCATTAAGAATTGATCATTGAACTTTAAACTATTGCGAACTCACCATCTAGTCTTTCAAAACCATAATCCCCATCAGCCCCATTATCACAAAAAAGAGGCGCTCTACAATGGAATCCGACGGATTCGATATATGGCAAGGTTTCATCTACAAGAGGTGCTCCTTCGTTGTATTGTTCGCGTTGCAATTCAACAATCAGATGTTTACAATTTTGAATTGTCTTTACACCACCCCCGACAACATCTTTTTCAGCTCCCTGTACATCTATTTTCACCAAATCTGGCAAAGGAAATTCACGTTCTTCTACTACCGTATCTAACGTCATTCCATTTCTCGTATAAGCAGTGTGTTTGTTAAATAATGCTTGAGAATTTTCACTCCCTATTTCTTTGTAGTAAGAGTTTCCAGTTTGATATATGTCATGTTGATAAAAGGTCACTTCTTTATCATCTTCATCTGTCAAAACTCCGATACTATAATCATCCACACGTTTTTTGTTGTAAAGAAATTCAACTGTGGTGGATGCATCAAAAGCTATAATTGTAGCATTTGGCCAAATTTTTTTCGCTTCTTTTGACCATTGTAAAATACACGAACCAATGTCATAAATAACGCGAGGTTCGAATCCATCAGCTTTCAAGGATTTTAAGTAATCTACATGATCTTTTGGGATAATATTTTCTTGTAGAGATTGACGGAATAAACTATTTCTTAATTTTACATTATCTTTTTTCTTCATTTCCAAAATTTCGGGAGGTACAAAAGTATCTTCGGGGGTTTTGTATGTATCGAGCGCTTCGAAAATACCAACATTGGGATTACTCGAAGTCATTAATGAAAGTAAACTAGACATTTTATGAAGTAATCCTAATTCTTTAATATTTCAAAATGAAGTTAATTACAAAAATATTTCATAAAAAATGTCAAGCAATCATAAATTTTCGGTTTTGGATAAGGGTTCTGTAGAATTACTAGGAATGTTTGGGGATGAGCTCACAATTGTAAATGCAGCAAGAGTTTCTTTTGGTGCTGCTAAAAGTGAATTGGATAAAAAGGATGTCAGACTCATCAAGTATCTATACAAACACAAACATATGTCACCATTTCGTCATTTGATGTTTAGGTTTCGAATTAAAGCTCCAGAATTTGTCATGAGACAATTTTATAAACACGTGATTGGGTGTGAAACTACTTCCAGTGATTCCACTAAAGATCACGCGTGGAATGAAATTTCTGGTAGATATAAACCCGTAACGGAATATTATGTTCCAAGTAATTGGCGAGAACAATCCAAAGACAATAAACAAGCTTCATGTGGTTCTTGTGCCCCAGATGTGCAAGAAAAAGCCAATCAGGCATTTTCCGAAGTGACTGCGCATGTCCAAGCGGTATACCAACAGCTTCTAGACATGGGAGTCGCCAAAGAACAAGCAAGAATTGTGTTACCACTTAATCAATACACTGAAGTTATTTGGACAGCATCCGCTCAAGCCGTCCTCAACTTCATCGAACTACGAGACGAACCTTTTTCCCAATGGGAAATTAGGGAATACGCTATCGCTTTTAGAAGGATTTTGGAAGCGGAAACCCCCAAATTATCTGAAATTTGGTTTGAATCTGAATAATCTTTTTTCGTATATTTTAAAAAAATACGAAATGTTTAATAAATGGCAAATAATTTTCTGAATCCTCTTAATCCAACCAATTTTGGATTAAATGTAACAGGTAATTTTAATAATCTGAGCTCCGCTGGGACCTTCAGATTACCAAATTCTGATTTATTGAACAAGATAAATTCTAAAGGAGGACCATCAAGAGATCCTATAGGAACTGTTCAAATCTCGGCGGGTGGTGGGAATTTTGACAGTAACCCTAATATTTATATTCGCGACGAAGAGCTCGGTGAAGCAGACAATATATCTGTATCTACCGCTGGATCTGGTTATACTGTGGCTAATTCAGTCACTACAACAAAACTTACGGGTTCTGGAAACGGGTTAGTAATAAACATAGTCACAGTTTCAGGAGGTGGGGGTATTAGCACAGTCCTAATAGTAAATGGGGGCTTGGGTTATGTTCAGGGCGATACAGTTAGTGTTGATGCAGGTAACAATGACGCTATATTGACAATTGGTATTATAGATTTACCCAAAAATCGTTTAGTATTGGACTCTCGTAGTAGTTCGGGAGTTCAAGGAGCTCCTATTTCAGGTCTTGTTTTAATTCCCCCAGCGGGAAATCCCAACGCCTCTTTTGTAGCCACAGACGGCACCGTGGCTTATTTTTCCCGATTTGCTACCAATTACGGATATAGTCCAGGTGACACTATTACGTTAAATAATCCGTATGGTGGTACAGCAGCTGTGATAACTGTTACGGGGACACCAGGAGTTAATGGTCAAGTAGGAAATTTACCGGGACAATTATCTGAACCCCCAACAACTCCTGGTACATTGTATCAAGTGAATGACGTTTTAATACAAGTGAGTACATCTGGAGTTGGAAGGTTATTCACATGTACGGTGAATTCGGTAGATGGCCTGGGTGGCATACTTACTTACTCGGTTGGTCTCCAATACGTCAAAGACTTCCAAGGTTATACCGAAGGTACTGGTTGGCAGTCCTTTACCTCGCAAGGGGGTGTTGCCTCGGCAGCAGGGGCTAACACTCAGATCCAATTTAACAATAATGGAAATTTAGGAGCTAACCCAGGACTAACTCTTGATACATCCGCAACACCTATCACTTTAACGTCTGGAATTTCTGGTGGGGCGCTTTCCAAAAATATTTTCAACAGCCAAGAATTTACAATCGAGGATACTGCATCTGGGACGGCTAGATTACATATTGAAAGTAATCAATTTGCAGGAAGTCCCGCTATTGAGCTTAGTCATGCTCCCTCTAATAATTTAAACGCACCAGGAATTAAGTTGAGTACTACAAATTTTGCTGGCATTGCTCTAGAGGTGGATGGAGGTCAAATTAATCTAACTTCCGCGGGTGGTCAAATAAACTCACAGACCACCAGTGGTTCAATTCGAATGAGACGTGGAACGGCTCCTAATAATTATAGTACAATGGAAATTCAATCAAGTGGTGATATATTTATAGAAACAGACGTGTCGGGTAATCAAATTCTTCTTAGAACTAACGATATAAATTCTGATATAGAATTAAGAGCTGTTGCTAGTAATATCAATGCTAACTCCCTTGCTTTAGACGTGGCCAATGAATTCGCAAATGCCAATGGAATAATTAATATCAAGGGTCCGATTAACAATAATAATATAATTTTGACAGGAGCAGATGGTACATTACAACTCGGCGCTGCTGGTTCAACTGGTGACTTACAAATTAGAAATCTTCCTCTAGGTGTTAGTGATATAGTGGCTCAGATTAATGTGGACGTAAATAATGCCGGAAGGTTAGCTTTATCTGATAATACACCAACTGAAACAATACTTCTGACAGGTGTGGACGGAATCGCTGCTGCTACAGAAATTGATGCGGGTGGTAAGCTTATTGGGCAGAGTTATATTAGATTGACTCAGCCCGCATCTGGAGATTGTAGAATTGGTACTCAAGGAGCTGCGACCACAAATTTACGTATGACTTCTTTACAAGATATCAATACAGGTACTGGTTATCTAGCTTTTGAACAGAGAGCGTCTACACTTACCGCAGATCTTGTTCCTACTGATACAGCATGGAATACTTCTGTGAATAGATCTGCTTCGCGGGGGGTATTTGTCCAAAATCAAGACAATAATGTTCTTATAAATTCTAACTCTCTAGTCTTAGGACCAGCTACTACAACTACGGGTCCTAATTTTTCTGATACTGATGTGGGAGTTACAATCGGAGGTACTGATATAACAAGAAACGTAGCTTTATCACTTTCATGCCCCGAAGAAACAGTTGGACCCGACAGATCATTCCTTGCCAACTTTTTATCAATTGGGGGCGCGGGAGGTGGAACGGCTGGGTATCAAGGTCTCCAAATGTCTTATCCTAATCTATCATTTCAACAACCCGGACAAACTCAAAATAATGTTTATTACACATCTTCTCAGCGGGGTTTAACGCATGGATTTTATTTACGATCCCAAATATCAAAGCCTACTATTAGTTTCCCCGGAATAGGAGGTGTAGGACAAACAGCTGGGTATTTAGAATGTGATTTATATTGCGGAGATGCAACGTTTGGAGCTCCAGGTCAGGGTAACGGTGGGCCTGCTTTGACAGGTCCAATTCTTCATTCAGAACCATGGGCTCAGCAAATTACACCCAGTCCCCAACCAATCAATGGTGCTAGTGGCGAATTTGTAGTAAGACCTAATTTATCAATAGGGGCAGTTCCGCGTAATTTTTACGGTCCTACAACCGGAGTTCGTCCAGTCCCTCCGGGAACTGTAACAAATGGTGCCGTATCTCCTTACAATGCCGCTACTGGTGTATTGAATACGCCGAAAAAGGTTTGGACCGTATCTATAGGTGGAAATGGTGAAAGTTATATAAATTTACCAAGCGATCCCCCCGGAAATGCGGCTACTACCGCGACTTATATAGGTGGTGGATCAGCAGCTGATGCCCCTTTTTACTATCCAAATCCAGGTGTAAACCTAGTCTTAAATGGTGTATCAGGCCCGAATGGTCAATTTGGTGGAAAAACTTATATAAACGGAGAAATTCTGAATTCCAATTATATCGCTGGTAATTTCTTCCCTCTTACACTCAATACTCACGCAAGTGACTTAATATTAGCACCAGATAACGGAGGAAATATAGTTATTGAACCGCGAAGTTCATACAATCCTACAGGAGTATTACCCGGTGAAGTTCAAATGTTTTTGGGGGGAGATGTTCTCGGGTCTGGTGCTCCTGGAGGGGGGCAAGGTTATATTAGATCCGAATACGCAACCAATCCGGCGGGGGGAGCAACAGGACCAACTAATATTTGTAATCGTAATCATAATGGTTATATTGGTTGTCCCGGGGTATTCCCAAGCGATGGGACAGGAATAAGAGGTTATTCAGTTCTTGCAACTACTTTTTCTGCTGCTGCTAAGCTATACACCGCAAAAAATCAAGGACAGCAAGTGGGCGAACAAGGTTACGTCTGTTGTTCTGCGGTAGAGGCCCCACAAGGTGTCATAATAATGAGAGGTCGTGTCCAACTAGCTGGTGTTGAAGCTACTATAGATTTAGACAGTGCACAAGTCACCCCGGGTCAATTAATTGTTCCCCACACTAATCCGGATGCGGCATTTCCAACAGGGACCGTAGATGCCATGTATCAGAATTTCACTGTGTCAGTAACAAATGCTGGTGTATTATCGGGAGGTGTTTATCCTGAGTTAGATTTTGATCCGTCCCCTGGTCAAGTTTTAGGAATCATCAAAATAAGTCCTATCACTCCTCAAATAAAACAAGTTTCATTGAATATCAGAAATTCTGGCGCAACTCCTGGTATATTTGTGGACTGGGCAGTATATTCCGAACGTAAAGACGTGGGGTACAAATCCGCAGGAGCTGCAACACCCGGTACCGGATTCGTAACTTCCTATACAAACCCAGTCTCTGGTACTTATGATACATGGGGAACTCCGGCGTATACCCCCGGGAGTGGAGCTCCTACCAGCGGAGTCGATCTCGATAGTATTTATGGCGTGGACAATTACATATTCGAATAAGATATGAATGTAAGCACGGATGAAATGGTAATTAAAAATGACTTTTAGATTCTAATTGTTTGTAAACAAACGATGTCTACAATTAGAATTTTTACAGATGGTTCTTGTCTAGGTAATCCCGGACCCGGTGGTTTTGGTTTTGTAGCAGTTAAAGACGATGTGGTCTTGTCTGAGAAGTCCGGATACGAACTAGATACGACAAATAATAGAATGGAACTCGTAGGAGCTATTGACGCTTTGGCTTCTGTTAGTTCTGAAGATATAACGAATATTCCAATTTCTGATGATGATAAATTAGAAATCCATACCGACTCCAAATACGTAAAGAAAGGAATTACGGAATGGATCAGTAATTGGAAAGCAAATAATTGGAAAAGGAGTAAAAATAATGAACTCAAAAATGTAGATCTTTGGAAAAAGTTAGACGAATTGAATGAACGGTTGAAAAGTAAGCTAAAATGGGAATGGGTCAAAGGTCATGCTGGAAATAAATGGAATGATTATGCTGATAAATTGGCAGTAGCCGGATCTCAACGAGCAAAAGAAGCTCTTAATCCAAAGAAACACAAGGGGTTGACAGCTTCCCAAAAAAGGGCTCTAGATTTGATTTTGGATGGTAAAAGTGTTTTCGTGACAGGCCCGGGTGGATGTGGCAAAACATTTTTGGTCAATCACTTCGTAAAACATTACAAGGAAGATAAAAGAATTGCGGTGACAAGTACCACGGGAACTTCCGCATTACACATTCACGGTACTACATTGCATTCATGGGCTGGGATTGGTCTTGGTAAGGGTAGCGTTGGGTCGATCGTGACCAAAATAAAAAAGAAAAGATACCTAAAAGAGAGGTGGATGCAAGTTGAAATATTGATCATAGATGAAATTTCAATGATGAGCCCTGTGCTGTTTGACAAATTGGAAAAAGTAGCTAGAATGGTTAGACGATCTACTGAAAGATTTGGTGGGATTCAATTGATCATTACTGGTGATTTTCTACAACTTCCGTGTGTAGAATCTGAAGATTTTTGCTTTGAGGCCCAAACATGGCCCACGTGTATTGACGAAACGATCTATATGCCGGAGAATTTGCGTCAGTCAGATCCAGTTTGGCAGAAATGTCTAGACGAAGTTAGATTGGGAGAATTGTCAGAAGAGAGTAAAAAGCTACTCAAATCATGTACACGTAAAAAGAATAAAGCAAATTTGGGAATCAAGCCGACGTTGCTTTATCCACTCAATGCTGATGTGGCTGAAATTAATCAAGAATGTTTGGATGAATTGTGTGAAAAGACGGGTGAAGTCAACGATTATGTAGCTGAACTAGAAGTTTATGATAAAAAATTACCAGCATTCAAAATTGAGAAGTTCAAAAAAGATTGCCCAGCCGTTGAAAACCTATCTCTAGCAGTTGGATGCCAAGTAATGTTGCTCTGGAATCTAGATTTGGAGCAGGGTTTGGTGAATGGAAGCCGTGGAGTCGTCACCAGATTTATTAACGATATTCCTCTAGTCAGATTTTTGGATGGTCAATCAAGACTTATTGATTATCATCTTTGGGAGCTGGAAGAGAATGATACCAAACTCGCTAGCATTGAGCAACTTCCAATAAAGTTGGCTTACGCTATCAGTATCCACAAGAGCCAGGGTTGTTCTTTGGATTATGTAATAACCGATCTTGATTCTATTTTTGAATATGGTCAGGCCTATGTAGCTCTGAGTAGAGTTAGAACATCCGGGGGTTTGATCATCAGAAATTTGAGGCTAAAGAAAATCAAAGCCAATCCAAAAGCCAAGGCATATTATCAGTCATTGTGTTAAATTTAATAATTCTATCAAGAATAGAATTATTAATATCTTAAAATCTCCCCGTAAATTCATCGGGATCATAATGTGGAGAACAATTTTTAAGGCTGCATGAGGTTCCATTCCAACATTTGTTTGGGAATGCACCACCGTGACACACATATGGTGGGTTTTTATAATTCATACAATAACTCCCGGTACCACAATCGTCAGGTCCCGTACAACACGGTATAGATGTTCCAGATGGTCTAGATGTTCTAGTTGGATTAGATGTTCTGGTTGGATTAGATGTTCTAGTTGGATTAGATGTTCTAGTTGGATTAGATGTTCTAGTTGGATTAGATGTTCTAGTTGGATTAGATGTTCTAGTTGGATTAGATGTTCTGGTTGGATTAGATGTTCTGGTTGGATTAGATGTTCTAGTTGGATTAGATGTTCTGGTTGGATTAGATGTTCTAGTTGGATTAGATGTTCTAGTTGGATTAGATGTTCTGGTTGGATTAGATGTTCTAGTTGGATTAGATGTTCTAGTTGGATTAGATGTAGATGATGGTGGTGGTGGTCCGGATGTTGATGTTGACTTATTAATAGTGAGTACTACTCCTGTAACAATAGCGCCGACAATCAGAAAACCAATTATAATATATACCCAAATATTCGAGTTCCCCGATTTATTTTTATTTCGTTTAGATGTCATTTTATTGTACCAAAAATAAAAATACTTTTACGCTCTAGGTTTGTAAAGTCTGAATGACCGACGTCTACTATTTTTAGGAACAACGTCTATAACACACTTTAATTTTCGACCTTTCAATGGATCTACACACCCTTTCTCTTTTCGCCTTTTTCTGCTAGATTTTTTCGGTTCTTTACGTGAACATCTAGCTCTAAAATGTTCATATTTATTTCTGATTTTTTTATAAGATTCGCATTTTTCTTTATCCAGAGCTTTGTTGACAACGCAGTGGAGTCTGTATATGAATCTAGAGAAGCTATTCCTACTTTTGAACACTTTATCACATAGTTTAGCTGTTTTACAGTTCTTTTTAAAGTTTTCTCTACAATATCGACAAGGAAGAACTTTTTCAAGTGATAGTAAGAATCTTTTGTAGTCTCTTTTTTGTTTTTCAGTGGGCTTTTTTGGATAATTGAAACTAATCGTGTGAAGAACATGCCATAAAGCAGGTCCCCAAACATTAGTCAACATACCTTGATCACTATCATAATGTGATTTATTAAATACAGTAGCCATTTTTATTAAATGTAAGAAACTTTTAGGAAAATTACTAACATTTAATAAAAATGGAAAAATTTGGAGAATTGGGAAAACAATTGAATCCGCCAAATATGAATAAAAATGGATTTAAGTACGACTCTGGTTTAACTTTTTATCCGGGAACTATAAGAATAGTTAGTTTACAAAGAGCAAGCGAAGGAAAAAAGTTTGCATTAGCCGCCAATAGTAACAATGAAGTAATTGCACAAGAAATTACAACATCTAGTAGTACTAATGACAAATGGCGCATGGTGGTGTGGAAAAACGATTCTAGTAATGTATTTTTGTATAATATACAATATGGTAATTATTTAGCCAGAAAAGATGACAAATTAACGATGATAGAAACAAAAGAACTTCCGAAAATAAATTCACGTGGGGAGATGGTGAACGTTTTACCTAATATATCATGTGTTTGGAATGGATTAAATGGAAATAGACACATATATTTATCAGATGATCCTAAAGCGAAAACTCTTTCTAAAGACATTAATACTGGATATTGTGTTAAAGGTAGTGGAAAAGACATAACTATTAATCCGGGAAAAACGTGTTCATTAAACTGGGAACCGGGAGCCTTAAAACCTAACGCAAATAATGAGTGTGAAGATGGGTTTTCTTGTCGTTACGTAATAGACAAAGATTTTTGTGACCAAGAAGGGGTTTTTCAACCAGGGGGTTTGGCAATATCCATTGAGAGTAGTCCGGGTATTGGAACTCCTATAGTGGGTGACATCTACTTGACGATCCAGGAAGATAATTCTGTAACCGTTGGTAGCATTCCAGCGGATATTCAATCAGAGATGATTTGCACTGGGACATATGTTACTGGAAAAGGTAAACCTACCCCTCCTATTTGCTGGACAGCAATTGTACAAGAAGGCCCAGAAAGCATGGTGTATACAGTGCCTTCCAGAACTGGATGGAGTGTTAGCCAAATGCTGTCCTGGAACCCGGAAAGAGATGGCGTATTAGAGTATGGTAGATCCCTTGAGCCATTGGCGGAACGATTCATAAATAAAAAATTACAAATTTTACCCGAAAAAGAATACCTTCCTTTTTTCGGGTATTCTACTTCTTCTCCAGATGCTACTGGTTGCCCAACACAGTATATGTCGGGAACACTTTTAGGGCCTGGTAGATTCCCTTACATGTGGAATTGGCAATACACCGATATGTATACACTTTTTGCTGGAGATCAAGGAACGGGGGCCGATATAGAACTTTATAAAATTGACGCTAAGGACATGGGTATAGGTATGTGCGATCTTGATGCTGATATCCCGGGACCATGCCCATCGGGAAAAAATTGTCCTGGTGGTGTAAGTTCGGTTGGTGCTATTTTGGAAGGTACGAGTGGGGCCGGCAAGGGAGGAAGGTTTACATTTCCCACGAAATATATGATAGATGCTGCTCATAAAAATGGTGTCAAAATATATGGTTGTGGATTATTCTTCCAAGAAATATACTATGGTGGACAATATTCGTGGTTCATGCAAGCATTAGCCAATCCAAAATTACTAGCCAAAAAGATGGTAGATGTAGCGGTAGCTTATGGGTTTGATGGGTGGATGACTAATTTCGAAACTGGAGTGACCGACGCTGGTTATACATGGGGAGGTAGTCAAAAAGAAGGGAGTGCTGGTTACTCGGGTCAGATTTACTCTGGAAAGAATTATTTTACGGGTGAAAAAATTTCTTCTGATTATTGGAAAAATCAAATAGCCGGTTCTAATATGCCAGCTTTTAGAATGCATGGAGGTGATTTATGCGAAGGATGTACCACGTGTGGATCTGGACCAGTCGGTTGTGGAGCTCCAGGTGGTCAAGGGGCCCCTCAAAGCGCTTCGTCGTGTTTATTTGTCTCCGATGAAGATAAAAAAATTGGTGATTATTCAACTGCTTGTTCTAATGTTTATGTGAAAGGTGGGGATTGGGATACACTAGAAAAGAATTGTAATAATATGTCAGAGAAACATAAGTGTAAATGGGTGAATGTATTGGAATATAAAAATAAAGATGGTAAATCTCTAGCTTACGATAATGGTGATGGACAAGTATGTCGTAATCCATCTGACGCAGCATTTGCCATGACATGTGAAAATCCATCCTCAAAAAATCAGATAGGTTCTATGAAGTTTTCTGGTGGAAATACAGGAGAGGCGACTCCTTGGGCTGCCGAAAATATCATTAATCCTGGTAAAAATGAACAGGCTACTAATGCTATTGTTCTACGTCAAAAGTTCAGAGAATTTTTACAAGAATTCAAGAAATATAAAAATAAGCTAGGCGTGGACATAAGTATACTCATGTATGATACGGCGCAACTTGCAGGACCAATAGCCGGTGGGATAACTTTACCACCGGCTGGTAGAGATTGTTCTCCTAAAGGTCATGGAACATGTTATGGAAATTTTGACTTATGGGTAGATGATGATGGAACTCCTTTAGTTGATCAGGTTTATGATATGAATTCGGGTCAGTTTGAAGATATTACCCAAGACGCGGGAATAGTTCCCCAAGGTATAACATCAACATATACACTGAGTAATAATAACGATATCGTTGAAAATTATACCGATGGCAACTATTTGCCAAGTAAAAGTGGATGGCCAAAAAATACAGGTCCTAAACAACCAGGATATTTGAATGTGGGTGATCCAAAAAACTTAAACGAAAGAACTTCTGATTGCGATGGAGGTCAAACGGATTGGGGACCTTTTACTAATCCTAATGCTGGTTATTGTATACCTAAAAGTTATGAAGGTTCGTTTATCAACAATGGTAAAAGACCCAGAGACTTAAAATTAGGTTTGGGTAGACCATATGACTATTTTCAAACTATTCAATTCGAAGGAATGTCTTCCCCTATTCAACCTGTACCTATGGGGAGTTTAGCACAATCTGGTGATTTTTCCAAGGCTTTAGAAAACTCGTATCAAACTTTCAATTCCGAGGCATCACCACCCGGTCCGCAAACAAAATCAAATTGGCAACAATTAGTATATTGTGGTATTCAGGGATCGAATGTTGGTCAAGGAGGTGTGTGTAATAACGATGAAAGCGCTGTAGAATTCCCTTTAACTAGTGTTCTAAAATTTGATAGTGGTCGCGACGCGATTCAATCTATTGGTACTATTTTACAAGGATTTGCAAACAAAGCTATTGGGATAGATTATATTGACAGAGTAACATCTGTAAGTTGGACTGGCGGGCATTTATTAGGTAGAGAATTTAGAGACAATTCATCAAGTTCTGGTAATTTCAAAGGGTTTGGTCATGTAATTACCGAGCGTTATGTTAAAACAAAACTACCTTTTTCCACATATTTCTCATTGGGAACTGGAGAAAATTATTATAATCAGGGAGTTCTTATCCCGTTTGGTCCTTGGTCAAATTGGTCTCTACAAGATCAAGTGCCTACATGGCAATGGAGACCTGAAGCTTGTGATCCAATAATGGCTCAATATCTCCGTATTTCGTATGATATTTCTGATGCTTATCAAAAAGGAAATTCATTATTATTTAGATATACTCCCAATCCGTCGGATTGGCTCCGAACAGTCATAAAAGAAGGAAGTGGAAAAACAGATGCATGCGATATTACTACCTCGAGTCGTATAGACTGTCTACCCAACTATTCAGGAAATGATGTGAAAGGTGATTGTGCCAAGAAACAGTGTTGTTACAAAGAAGATAACAATGCTCCTTGGTGTTATAATAAATCAAGTGTTGCTTCTTCTACCCCCTCCGTTGGTGCTACAATAAGTAGTACCTATATGCTATACGCCATTGACATCCCTCCTGGTGAGTATTATGTCTCCTTAATTACTAAAACTAATGGAATTGGATTTATTGATTTAGGGATTTCAGAAAAAGATGATGAGTTAACTCCTATATGGTTGATGAATAACAGTAGTGCTAAACCAAACACATGGTATAAGCATGTTAAGAAAATACAAACTAGGAAAACGTCAGTATGTATATGGATTAAAGCCACGGTTGGGACAAGGCCTGGACAACAATTGAGATTGGGGGGAATAGAAATATCACAAACAGTAAGAAATCGGGTAGAGATTAATCCACACAAAGAAGTATTCACGAATGAAACAGGGGAGACCAGTGCTCGGTTGTCGTGGGACAATATCCAGGGGATGGAATATTACGAAATATACAACGAAAACGATTTACTCGGTATTGCCTATCAAGGAACCAACCCACGAGATAATACTAACATGGTTTATAATTTATTTAATTTGGATACCGTCAAACCCCGATTAGTTGGAGTACCATCGGGAGTCAAAACTTCAACCATTATCAAACCAGTTTCTCCGGGAATGATAGTAATATGTTCTGTTCTGATTATAGCTTCGGCATTCTTACTATTCAGTACGCGTGGAAAAAGTATATTCATAAAAATATTATTTGCTGGAATAGGAATTATAAGTGCTATCTTACTAGCTGTGCATCTGGGAACCCGTTTTCAAAACTTTCAAAATCCTCAACATGCTATAGCCCATTGGAAAGATAATAAATCTCACGCTCTGAATGCATGTTTCGACGATGCGAGAGTCAAATGCTGGCGATGGTTGTTATACGAATGGCATAAAAATAAATGGCCTTTAAAATTTTCTTTTTACTATAACACTCTTTGGTTAACCAGAGATTTAGATTGGTTGCGCGCGGTTGTTAAGTTAGGTCATGAAATTGGAGGTCATGGTCATCAACATTTAACTGCGAGCGATGGAAGTATCACGGAAAAATACATTTCCGACAATATAATTTTCTGTGCCAAGTTACTTAGGGAACAAGTATATCAAAATCCTAAAGAACAATTATCATATGCATACCCCCATGGTTCATTGCCTATTTTGGCTTCTAAGAGACAATCAGTCAAATCGTCTGGAAATCCTGATGAAAACGGTATTTGCGGTGATAGTTTTTGTCATACTAATTATAATTGTACTACTACATGCGTTGCAACTGATTGTGCTAATATTGATGCAAGTGATCGTAAGGACTGTCTACCCAATTATCAAGGCAAGGATCTGAAAAGTGATTGTGCTAATAAAGGATGTTGTTACGGAGAAAGTAACAACGCTCCTTGGTGTTATGAAAAAACCGGGAAATGCCAACCAGGTGATGGAAAATCATGTCAAAACGAATCAGATTGTAATCAACCCCAAAATGGTTATAAAGATTGCGCTGAGGAATGTCAGGCAGCAGGAGCCCCTACAGGATGTAAAACATGTGGTGGTCAGGGTGGTTGTGGTGGTATCGGGAACGCTCAAGACCCTACAGCCAATTATTTAATAGTTCCTTTTGTAAAAGCGCTTCAAGATAATTATATCAGCGCACGCACAGTCACCGATGAAAACAATGGGCAGTTTTTAGGTATTACGTCGTGGCCTCCCAATCAGAATACGGTTAATACAAGAGATACGTTACCCAAGGGAACAGATATTTCCCAAAGTATCTTTAAAAATGATGTAATGCGCGTTGGTTTAGATCCAGTCTGGACTTTACCGTACCAAATAGATTTAAATCACGATTCAGATCCTAAAAACGATGCAGCATCTGTCACAAAATACTACATAACACAATACGAAACTGCTATGAATATTCCCAATAGTATGATCATATTAGCCGGTCATGATTTTAACCCAACCAATCCAGAAACCGGGGAAGACATGCCTTGTGATATGGCACCTAATACCACTCCTATGTCTTTACAAAAGCTTACTTGTGCTTGTTGTGTTAATCCATCGTGCTCTAGCATTCTTGATCCTAAATGGAATGGATCTATTCCATTGTATGATGATAATGGAAAATTTCCCGAACTTGATTGGAATAAAAGACCATCGGGTGATCCCAAAGTCGAAGGGGGTGTTCCAACTGGAGCGTGTGATCTTCAATGGGACGATGACAAAGCCAAGACATGTCGTCAGGCTTGTGATGCATGTTGGGTACCAACTCCCGGTTCAACATTAATTTCTCTTTTTAATAGAATTCAACAAGACGGTGATAAGATTTGGTTTACAACCCAGAAGGAATTAATAGCATATTGTTATAATCGTCAGAATTCAAAACTTACCATCGAAACGCAAGGCAATAACTCCGTTACTTACAATCTCATCACATCATATTCTTATGATGGATTATTGTCGTTATTATTTCCTGGTGCTAAACAAGTGTATGTGAATAACAAATTATGGAAAATTTTACAAACGACGGTTGGAAAAGAATATATTAATGTGCAACCAATCAATGGTACAATAAAAATCGAAGTAAAATATTAAAGCCGTAATAAATGGGAGCATGTATGAAAAAATCGGCTGTGAAAGAAACTCCCCAGGAGTGGCAAACCAACCCCTTGAAATTCATTGAAAAATTAGACGATATATGTCTATTATGTCACGAAGAATTTGATCGCGATTTTTGTTTTGCGAAATGTTGTGGTTATTTTTACCATACGGATTGTATGGAAAAATATCATAAATATTGTAAGTCACAAAACAAAAAAATTTTATGCCCTACTTGTAGAATTCCCATGAAATCTATAGTTTAAATCTTATACTTTTAGTATAAGATTTGATAGTATCTTTAATTAGTCTCCACCACTCGCCTTTTTCTTTCGAACTACTTTACGTCGTACCTTCTTGACGACCTTCTTTTTTGGTGGACTTTTGGCTACCACTTCGTCTTCCTCCTCGCTATCTCCATTTAGACTTCCAGAATCGTCGTCGTCGTCGTCGATTTCCTCGTCATCAACATCGTCGTCATTTGCACCCAGTGCCGACGATACATCATTTGATGCTAGAAGCTTAACCTTATTATCTGTTCGTGGCCTCAAGAGCTTCTTTGCCTTGTTTTGAACCGGTTGAGCAATAGCTTCGTAAAGCTTGACCTGTGGTGATACCCTAGCACCTACAAAGATAGACTCAATCTTCACAGCTGCCGTCATCCAGCACCATTTTCCCATAAGACTCAATGCATCCATATCTTCCCCGTTATTATCTTCAAATGAAGTAAGAATCTTCGGAGGATTTTCCTTTCTGGAAACAAGAAGTTTGGGGTAGAGAGTTGGTCCACGTCCCTCGACGACCTTCCCCTTTTCCTTCTTCCAGTAAAGAGGATTGAACCGTTTGAGTTCTGCCTCGTCGAGATCGTATTTCTCAACTTCGTCCTTGACCTCGAGGATGTGCTCCCTACAGCAATCAATTGCTTTGTTAAAACCCTCAAGCCACTTCAATTGGGCTTCCGTTGCTCCATCTCGGTCCCACATACATAGTGCTACCGAATAACCGTCTACGCGGCCGCTATCGTTTTTGTTCTCCTGAACACCGAATGAAAAAACCTTTTCAGTTGGAAATACTAGCTCTCCATGAGTACCGTCTGGGTTCTTTACACCTACCGGAATCCTAAAAAACTTAATCTTTTTTCCATCTCCCAATGTAATGTTATTCTCTTGTGGTTGACCAAAAACAATATTTTTTCCCGTAAAGCCAATGGCCGAAGTTAGTTGTGTGTTATCGCTAAAAGACATTTTGTTATTTATTTTTTATTCTTAGATCAGGATAAAAAATCAATTTGTAAGTTTGCAGCAAAAGCATTTTTGCAATATTTTGGATATACAACTTTTAATTTTAATTCGGGTCTCGCGATTGTTCAGCGCCACAAATTCGTCAATTAGAGGTGGGAGAGTGAGTTCTACAAAGACAGAAAGGTCCCTAGCCAAATCTCGATCTTCAATTTCTTCATTGATAAATTTTCGGATAACTGAAATCACAAGTTGTTTCTTTTGAGCACCATTTAAACCCCCAATTGTCTGTACAAATTGCATCAGTGACAACACTATCCCTGTTATATTACTAGAAGTGACTCCATCACTACCTAAATCTTTGAGTTTGTCGTATAGACGGTCGAATGCATACTCTCCCGGATCTTCTACGGAGATATCTATTGTTGTTACGTTGGCCATTTTATTTGAAGAAACTTTCTTTAAAATGAATTCAATATTACATAATATTTGTAACAAAATATGGACAAGGAAACTATGACGTTCACCACAGCCCGCGGAGCATCAATACCACTTGAATTTTACGCGAAGTTTCACACAAAATATCCAATGTTGAGTGGAATCGATCTAAGCGAAATTATTAAAAGTGACCAACGATTTCAATGGATATCAACACAATTCCGTAAAATCAATGGTTTCAAAATAGAATATTGCCAAGTAAAAATTATGCCAGAAAGTCATTGTTTATACAATGGCGAACAAGAATATCATCAAAAATATGTAAATAAAATGTGTTATTTGACCGTAGTGTCTAGTGATTCGGAACCTATATATGATGACGACTTAGAAGTAAACAATCCCGCTTTTATAAGGAATGGAAAACGATTGAGAGCTGTTCTGATTCCAGAAAAGTTGTAATTTTTATTCAAACAATGAGTAAAAATTAAGAAGTATTTTAACTACCCCCGAGAACTCCCATGACTTGATAGTGCACGTATCCTTTCCCCGACCCACCTGCACCTAAAACAGTTAATGGGATAATGAATCCTCTATTAGCTGTATAAGCATTAGAGGATTGGAAGAAGCCACTAGCAACACCGGGATTTGTCGTAGCGTCCTGGGTGTTTTGGAGAATCATTGCGGGACTGCCTGTAGTGACGCCGGGCTGACTGCCAATGGTACTGTAAAACCCGGGATCACATGAAAGTTGGACTGAAGGATAACAATTATTAGGATACGGTGTAGTGAATGGAACCCACAAAAAGCCACCTACCAACGGGGCGCCGGCGGCAATGGAAATAAAGATAACACCAGCAATATCGGCTCCGCGCCCAGGATCGCCAGGATTGAAAACACTGGGATCTGTAGTATTTGGATATATTGCGAAAGTGTCGTTGGTATTGGGAAATATAGTACCACCCTCTTCAACTAGTGTAAGTTTAGGCGGATCTTTCTGGGCTGCGTGAATATGACCGTGATTCGTTTCATTACCGGCGCCGAAGAAGGTCGTACCACCCGAAACTAACAATCCAGCAACTGGTGCGATGAATCCTTCAGTATTCCACGTGTTCACATGTAACGCAGTTTGTGTGCGAGTATCGTCATTTACCCCGCCAGGTTGGTTAGGGCCCGTAGCGAAACCATCGACGCGAGGGTCACTCAACGCGGAACCTATAACTTCACCGAGTGTCACACGATCTGCATAATTAAGAGATATACCCTTTTCACGAGGCGCCGTGGCTAAGAATAATCTTCCTCCTCCCCCGTTCATACTACTACCTCCTTTTTGAATCTGTATACCTTTTCCTGTCATCGGTGTTGTTGTGCCGCCGCTATCAAGATCAATCCCTATTCCAACGCCAGCGGAAAGAGGACGAGCGTCTATAAAAAGGTAGTCTCCGGTTGTTAAATTGGAACCAGCAGTTTGTGTACCGTCTAAAAATAACAACGCCGGAGCACCCACCGTACCAGACGTTGCTGGGTCGGTTAGAGGTATCATGACAGTTGATCCTTCAACGCATAACGCATTGCCTGATTGTCCAGTCGCTGGAGCTATGGGTACATTGGTGTTTCTCACCGTCAGTGGGCAACAAAGAGCTCCATCGGCAGCAACGGTGACACAACCAAAAATAGTTCCGTCGAAAGTTAAATCTCCATGAATCGTTAAATTTCTGACATCTAAGTCGCAGAGATCATGTTCTACTGCTATCTTACCAGCTATTTCGGGTTTCACTAAACCATTTCTTATATTAGCGTCCGTCTCTGGAACTACCAGTCTAGGATCGCAGTTAACAGTAACATTACTTGTAAAGACATCGTTTTGAATACCTTGCCCACGTGTGACATTGGTATTACCTAAAGGTGCAAATATTGACATTTTATATTAAAGAAAGTTTTTGAAAAACTAAAATTTCAAAATATTTTATTTCCTTAAATTAAAAATGTCTTTAGTTTTGTATTCAAAAATCCCCGGCACTCAAGTAAAAAGAGATGTCGATGTTTCAAATGTTATGGTTCAATGTGACCCAAAAGCATTATACCCACTTGGTGCTACCACGTCGGATGGCCAGAATTTACTCAATAAACCCAATCTAGCTGGTAAACTTGGTGTTGAGCATGATCTCTGCAATTTAGATGTCAATAACTTGACTGTCAATGGTACCTTGATATCTAATGGACCAGCACAAATATGTGATATTGTATGTCCAGAAGATTTTACAGTTACTGCGGGAAATAATATCATTGAAACAGCCACAGCTGGTGATATGTCTCTTCTTGCACCTACCGGTGATATTATTGAAAATGCCGGTGTCAATGTAACTCTCACAGCCGGTACTGGACAAATGGTACTAACTTCCGGTACACAGGTTAATACCCAAAACCTTTCTGGTGTTAAAGTGACGGGTAATAATATCCGTTCCACAACCGCAACGGGTATACAATCAGGCGCAAGTCTTAATGTATTCACTAACCAAGTGGCAGCAAAAGGATTAGCTGTTGTAACTAAGCACGATACTCTCGGGGTCCACGCGATCGCCGCAGATCTGACTGGTACTACAATTCTCCGAGCTGATACCGCGGGGTCGAACATCGGGGCAACAGGGCATCTAATGTTTGCTCCCGCCCGAGATGAGGATCCTACGCTCACGACTGTCGGCGCCAACAACGCAGCTACATTTGTTGGCTTTGCGAGTGATTCGTGTGGTCAAATACGTGTCACAAGCACTGGTGCTGCCACTGCCGTCACAGTCCGACTTTTATTTGCTAAAATATTCCCAACATCAGTTCTTAATATATTCCTCACTCCAGCGAGTCGCCCCGCGGCAGCTGTATTTGGGAGCGCCAGTGGGTGTTACGTTTCCGCCACTGGTATTAATGGATTTGACGTGTCTTTTACATCTCCCGATGGTAGCGTCACCGCACAAGAAGTCGATTTCAATTATTTCGTAGTTGATGTTGTAGAACCCGCTACGCAAATTGGTTAAATCTAAAACTTTCTCTAATGTTATTTTCCAAAGGAAATAACATTTATTTATTCACAAATTACTTAGACGCAGACACGAAGTGAGGCTGAATCTTTTTCTGAAGCGAGTAGTACGTGAGTGGCTCCTCCTTCAACGACTTCTTGTCCAGCTTAAGCAACGCCTGAAGCTTCTTATCCGGTACGATCTGGCGCCTATCATCAGGATTCTGGAGGTTGTTGTCGCGAATGTATCCACAGATGTACTTAGTTACATCGACACGAGACTTCAGCTCATCCGAACCCCAACCAGTGAACTTGGACATCTCACCACTGATAGGGACAGGCTTCATAAATCCCGAAGAGGTATTCTTAGCACGATTAGGATTCTTGCGCTTCTGCTTCATAGCACGCGCGGTATCCTTCTTGAGCTGCTTGAGCGACTTGTTGAGGGAACGAAGAAAGCGAACACCACTCACACGGCTCTTATCGCTAGCCGAGCGAACAGCGTCGATCTCATCCTCGACCTGCTTCTGCAACGCGTCAAAGGAAGCAAAAACGGACTCGCGATCAACAACGCGACGCTTCTTGGTGACCTTAGGTGCAGCTGCGGCAGCTGCAGCAGTTGTAGGTGTGGTTTCCTCAACTACCTCCTCAACTACCTCCTCGACAGGAGTCTTAGCGACCTTCTCCTTGCGGGATGACTTACTCTTGGTCTTACTCTTGGAGCTCTTATCTTTTGAAGAACGATTCTTATCTTTTGACTTGGATGACTTACTCTTGGAGGACGATTTGACTTTCTTGGAAGACGATTTAGGTTTCGAAGTTGGCATTTCTTATTCTTAGTCTGTCTTTAAGTTGTGTTTTTATTTTTAGTATTTTTAAAAGCACAGACACTTTAGATTAAAAATATTTCTATAAATAAATGTACCAAGATAACGAATCTAGCGAGTTCTCGCGCATGCCTAAAAGGAGAAAACTATCCGAAGATCTAGCTGAATTAGCTCCAGAAGTTCAAGATATTCCAAGTTTGATTGAAATCGCTCAACGAAAAGTGGAATACCAAAATTTGGATTCTCAAACATTATGGAAAATTTTACCAGAGCTCAAAAAACTAAATAATATGATAGGGATGGAAGGGTTAAAAACTACTATGTTTTACCAGATTATTTATTATCTTCAGAACATGCACAAAAAGGGGCAAAATGAGTACTTACATACAGTCATTACTGGCCCACCTGGGACTGGTAAGACTTCTGTAGCAGAAATTATAGGAAATATTTACAAAAATATGGGTGTTTTATCTAGTAAGGGAAGCTTTACTCTAGCTAAACGTGAGGATTTCATTGCTCCGTACCTCGGCCAAACTGCAATCAAAACAAGAGTACTTTTGGAATCTTGTGTAGGGGGTGTCCTATTCATCGACGAAGCCTACGCTTTAGGACCCGGGCAAAAGGATAAAGACTCTTTTTCTAAGGAAGCTATTGATACACTAAACGCATTTTTGTCGGAACACAAGAACGATTTTTGCTGTATCATCGCTGGTTACGAAGAAGACATCGAAAAATGCTTTTTTAGAATCAACAAAGGTCTTGAGCGCCGTTTCCAATGGGTTCACAGAATAGATAAATATTCTGATTTAGAATTGGCTAAAATTATGTTTAAGATGATTAACGAAGTAGATTGGAAAATTAACGTAAGCTTGGGAGATCTTTCAGAATTCATTAAGAAAAATAACAGTTGTTTTAAAAATTTTGGGGGTGATATTGAAACATTTTTATCCAAATGTAAAATGGCGCACGCGCAACGCGTATTTTCCCTGGAGGATCGTCATCGTTTCATTATAACACAAGACGATCTAGAAAAGGCTATTGAATTAACTCTTAAAAATAATATGGGAGGTTCTGAAATAATTAAACCACCATTTGGAATGTATTTATAATTTTAACATTTTAGAGATGTAAAAATTAATTGATCACATATCCACCCAGAGAATTTCTCCGGATAGCTTTTCCACTCAATGTTGCTTGATATTTCTTAGCAAGTGTGCAAAATGATTTAAACCATGCCCAGATAGCATCTTTATCATCGTCATCAAGCGCCTTCGATGTCCAAAGACGTTTAAAATGGATCACTGTTTCGCTACTGATCTCTTGAAATAATGTTTTGTTTTCGAGGAAAAATCTATCATCTTTCGAGTTAATTTTTTTCTCGTGAGGCAATATTTCCTGTATCACGTGGCATAACACGTCCGCGACAGGAACTTGATCTTTCATGAAAATTCTAACTATGACAAGATCGGGCTCGCTTGGAAATTGGGCGATAAGCTCGTCCAAAAAAGTAATAAATTGGTCTTTAAAGATAGACAAAATACGTAATTGTTGTTGCGCGCTCATTTTGTTTAACTACATTTCCTTTTAGGTTACTAGAGAAGCAATACAAGAAAATTTCTTCTTCTCGTATCTTATTTCCAATATTTTAACATCCACAGTAGATCCCACCGAAATTTGTTGTTTTTTCTTGATAAGAGTGTTTGAAATAAATTTAAATCCGTTTGTGTTCAGAATAGGAATCCAAATTTTGATGTCATAATAATTGCATAGAATCCCTGGTGCCAAAATCATAGTTACAGTGACTGGAATCTCAAGGTTCTTCTTAAGAACAATTGAGTTGACTAAAACACAAGTCTTGAATATAATGTTCCCAGAAATATTAGACACTTGATTAATCCAGTTCACGATTTCTAGAACTTCTACTATATAACCATCTTTTTGAGAATGTAATTTGTCTTTGTTTTTCCTCATTGTCTCGAGTAAAAATTCTTTTCTATCTTCGCCTATTTTATCAGGTGGCATAAACACGATTCTTTGAATTTTACGTTGTTCCATTTTAACTGATAAAATATAATTCTAAATTTCACTTTTGCAACATGATCAGTCCGATTAACAAGAAAGATATCAAAATTAACGGAATAGCCCAATAACAGTTATTATTGTTAGAAGAATTTACCGAATTGTTTTCCGTGTAATTCTCCATTTTCATTTGATCATATATCATATAACACTGTTGAGTGCCCGAACTCGCATTTCCTATACCCGTAAGTTTTGTAAAAGCAGTAGATGGTAGATCCTTGCCGGTTAATTCTTTTCTTTTGTCGCAAAATTCTAAACATTTTCGAAGACCTTTTTCCGGACTCAACGCCATAAAAATTCCGTTTTTATTAACTTCTCCCGTACATGCTGCATAAGGCCAACTCAGCGGGCCGGATGTCGAGTTCATAGTCAGTCCTGTTCGGTTTTCCATGGGGTTAATTATATTATCACAACATTCTGACATTTATTCAACAATTAAAAAAATGTTAGAATTAAATAAAATGGCATATTTAGCACCAGTTATTCCAGGTCTTGATCTGACCTACCAATATGAAAAAATCCGTCCTTTGCATAATAATACATCTCTCGAACCATGTCCCGGTACTTTGTGGGATTTTTTAGTTCAAAATACCCAACATTTTAGTATTTACAAATTCTTAGTAAACAAAGCCGATCTCGAGTATGATTTCAACGGGGTCGAGTTTGATTCTACTGTTTTTATACCATCTGATAAAAGTCTGGCAAAATTATGGAACAAAAATATGTTTCAAAATATGGAGAAACACCAAGCAATGCGTATGATTAAATATAACTCTCTTCCCAGACAAATTCGCATGAAAGAATTAACCAGTAGTGAAAGTATGAAATTGGATACACGAATAAGAGGTCACCTAATTTACACCAATAGTGATGGTAAAGGTTTAACAATGATAGGTGAAAAAAATGGAGGCCCAGTGAATGTAGTCAATGGTGACATCATTGTTAACAACGCTTTGGTGCATCTTACAGATAATTTCTTACTCCCAGAAATGTCATAATTTTAATTCTAAGTTAATGAAGAAATAAAATTATATAAATGTGTGGAATTTTCTTTCTCAAATCAAAAGTTATGGGTACAACTCATAGGATGGGTTGGAATGGGATAATTAATGCGGTTGAATTATTAAAAAATAGAGGTCCTGACAGAACCGAAATCAGGATTTTTGAATCACAGGTCTTGGGATTCTGTCGATTGGCTATCAATAGCATTTCTAAAATAGGAGATCAACCTTTTTGTCTGGTCGTTGACCATGACCGAAGAGTGTCACTGATTATGAACGGTGAGATTTATAATCACAAGAAGATCCAGAAAAAATATAAGTTTCCTAATGCCACAGGGAGTGATTGTGAAGTGATGCTGCATCTGTATCTTAAATTTGGTATTACATCGATTATAGATCAACTTGACGGTGTATTTGCGTTTACGTTGATTGATGGAGACAATGTGTATTTTGGAAGAGATGCTATCGGGGTCAGACCTCTATACTTTAGACAAAAAGATGGAGATATAGCTATTGCTTCCACCCCACTCTCGCTGGAAGGATTTTCAGAGTTTGACAAGACTCGACAGGTACCTGCTGGTAGTTATTATCACTTCCACAATCAACGTTTGGATTTAATTAATTGGTATCAAATTCCACGAGTCAATCTAAATACCGATTTTAATTGGCAAACTAATATCAAAAAAGTCTTAATTAACGCTACTAAGAAGCGCTTACTGTCAGACAGGCCTATTGGTTGTTTACTTTCGGGTGGATTGGATAGTTCGTTGATAGCATCTATTCTCTCGAGACTTATGGCTCCTAGAAAACTTCAAACTTTTTCAATCGGGTTTAATGAAAACGCGACTGATATCCTTGCTGCTAGGAAAGTTGCTAAGTTTTTACAAACAGATCATCACGAAATTATTCTACCCATGGAAAAGGCATTTGAAGCAATTCCGGAAGTAGTGCTTGCCACTGGAACTTATGATATTACAACTATCAGAGCCTCAGTTGGGATGTATTTAATTTGTCAGTGGATTAGTCAAAATACCGATATTAAAGTTCTTTTTTCGGGTGAAGGATCGGATGAGATATTCTGTGGATATCTTTATTTCCATTATGCTCCCACGAATGAAATTCTGGAAGAAGAATCGAGACGTCTAGTTAGCGAACTACCTTATTTTGACGTGCTTCGTTCAGATAGAACAGTTTCGTGTCATGGGTTGGAATTACGAGTGCCGTTTTTGGATAAACAATTTTTGAAAATGGCTCTTGGATTACCAGGAGAATTGAGACATCCTAAAAATGTAATGGAAAAGTATATACTTAGAAAATCTTTCGAAAAAGATGATTCAGGTAATCCTTACATTCCAGAAGAGATATTATGGAGACGGAAAGAGGGATTTAGCGATGGCGTGGGCAGTGTTGAGAATCCTTGGTATGTTAGAATCCAGGAAAATGTAAAAGAACAATTCACGGAGGAAGATCTGGAAAGAGCTCGTGAATTGGGATTGTGCGAACCAGTAACACCTGAATCAGTTTATTATTTCAAGATGTACCACAATTATTACAAAGGCACAGAATCACCCATCCCTCATCATTGGATGCCTAAGTGGCAAGACACTGACGACCCGTCCGGGAGAGTTATGCCAGCTTTTTCCGAAAATGTTGAATAATATAAATGGATGTTTTTACCATTATTTATTATGCCGTGTGGACCATAGTTGGACTGTGTATTATAAGAGATAAATGTTAACAAATAAAACCATGTTATGTTTTATTTGTAATCACGAAGCAGTATTGTTGATACCAGATCGAGATCCGGACTCGATGGTCGCTAGACCTATCTGCGACAAATGTCTAGATGACTTTATCAAGATTTTCCCCAATCTGTTCAAACACGTAACGCGGAGACAATTTGGACTAATATCCTAAACTTTCCCATACCCAATCAAACCATGATTGTTCAATACCTCTTCGACGTTTTTCGTGTCTCAATCTTTCACGAGCTTCAATTAATAACCTTTCTAATTCTAAAATTTCTTGTTCAGCGTCTATGACTGGATTTCTCTCAATCACATAACTATATCTTAATGCTTCATAAGACATTTATTATTCAGCAAAAACTATTTCAACAGGATTCATGACTGTTTGGATATTAGCATAAGCAGCATGGCAATTATGTTTAAATAAAAATCCTGAAAGCTTGTCCCATTGAGGAGCGCCACAGAAGGTAGCATCGGGTACTTCAGACGGGTAAGTGGAAAATATTTCTCTCACCCGGGTATGAGTAAGACTACTAACATCCATATCTTCTGGAAAAGAGTCCAGATTTCCATGTGCTTTGATAAGTTTGTATGCATTCATAGGACCTATTTTGGGCAAGTTAGAATTATAATCAGTCCCACACATGATACAAAAATCTTGAAACTCCTGTCTATCGAGCTCTAGAGCTTCTCGTACTTCATCGATGTTCAAGGTGAAGCATGTATCATCTCTTGTATTTAGTTTATGAAGGAATACACTAGCCTCGCAAGCTAGAAGATCGGTATCTTCCGACAATGCTCCATAAACTTTACCATCTCTGGATAGATGAGCGCATAATGTTTCTGCTTCACACAAAGATGTAGCATAGGGTACACCTAGAATATCAAATAGTTGTTTGCTAACCTCTATATCTTCTTTAGTCATTCTAACTACTTGTCCTTGGATTCTTTCCAAGTAATCTTCCAACCAACGAACGTCAATCTCATCTTTGGTTTTCTTACCCAAAAGTTTTTTCACTTTTTTAGGACTCTTACGACGTTTCATGGTCTCTCGTAGAATATCCATAATTTCTCCTGACTTGTTGTAAGTATCGAGGGCAAACTCAATATCGTGGGCTCTCTCCTGGATCTTTTCTTTGCTAGATTTTCTTTTTGCTTTTTCTTGCTCCTTTTCTTTAGGAGAAGGTCCATCGTACACAAAATAACAGTGTACGTTGTTGCGACGCAATGCTAGGATTAGATTGATGAACGCATGGATCCACCTATCACCAACAGCGGATTTATACTTGAACAAAAACAAACTCACATCCACCGCTACCTTCTTGTAAGCAAGGCTACTTAGATGAATTTGCTTGTAACATTCTGGACATTTTTTTCTTAAAAATTGATGTAAATTTTTGATTCCCATTTTGTTATTTTGTAGTTTGTAGCTCTTATATTTCATTTTATAAAGTATCTAATACATGTCTCGTTTAACGACCGACATGATTCAGATACCTTCTATCTGATTATA
>Ga0315315_10000579_pt1 | contig 31251 bp, 26 predicted proteins | sample M140m3416metaG_FD_203699 | JGI IMG/M metagenome (GOLD analysis project Ga0315315, IMG submission 203699) | Ammonia-oxidizing marine archaeal communities from Monterey Bay, California, United States - M1 40m 3416 | ecosystem: Environmental > Aquatic > Marine > Intertidal zone | place: USA... | reverse complement strand
GCTACCTCGCGCTCGCCCAGGTCAGGCGTCCCAACAACGAGCTGGGCACGACCTTGTATGTGGAACACACACCGATGTTCGCTCGGTGCAAGGTCGAGGCGACCGTCGTCGAGAAACCATTCTATGATCCGCCGCGAAAGCGCAGCGTTCCTGAGTCTCCAGCAGCTGCCGAGGAGGCATCATGAGCAAGCGTTATGACGCCATCATTGTAGGCGGAGGGCACAACGGGCTGGTCTGCGCGGCATACCTGGCCAAGGCCGGCCGAAAGGTCTTGGTGCTCGAGAAGCGGCACATCTTGGGCGGTGCAGCCTGCAGCGAAGAGATCTACCCTGGCTTTACCTACAGCGTCTGCTCATATGTCGTGAGCCTTCTGCGTCCGGCCATCATTCGTGATCTGAAGCTCTCCAAGTTTGGCCTGCATGTGGTCCCGCTTGAGTCGACTTTCTCTCCATACCCAGACGGTAGATCGTTGATGCGATCAGCGGATCCTGCGGTCACACGCAAGGAAATCGCTGCGTTCTCTGCCAAGGATGCGGACGTGTATCCGCTCTTTGGTAAGGCCATGGGTCAGCTGGCGCGATTCACCAAGCCCATCATCGATGAAAAAGCACCAGATCCGACGTCGTATCGACCCAAGGAGCTCATGGCGCTCCTCAAGATGGGCAAGCGCTTCCGTGAGCTCAGCGATGATCTCGCCTTGCTGCAGTACAAGCTCACGACCATGTCCGCGGTGGACTTCTTGTCCGAGTGGTTTGAGACCGATGAGCTCATTGCACCGATGGCCTGCTCTGGCATCATCGGCACCATGCTCGGCGTGAAGTCACCGGGCACGGCTTATGTCTTGTTGCATCACTACATGGGTGAGATTGACGGAAGCTCCAGAGCATGGGGCTTTGCACGCGGCGGCACGGGAGCCATCAGCATGGCTATCGCCCGTTCAGCGGAGCACTTTGGAGCCGAGATTCGAACCAACGCCGGGGTCTCTCAGATCAAGGTCAAGGGCGGTACAGCTCAGGGTGTCGTCCTCGAGAATGGTGATGAGATCGACGCCAAGATTGTCATCAGCGGTGCGGAGCCACGACTGACCTTCCTCGGCCTGGTCGGGGAGAAGGAACTCCCCTCAGACTTTGTGACCAGCCTGAAGCGGTACAAGCTGCGCGGTAGCTCAGGAAAGGTCAACCTAGCCCTCGATCGGTTCCCGGATTTCGTCTCACGACCAGGAACGGGGATGCACATGCGTGGTGACATCTCCATTGCGCCGAGCACCGACTACCTCGAGCGAGCCTACGATGAGGCCAAGTATGGCGACTTCTCGAGTAAGCCGTTCATGAACATCGTCTTTCCCACCTTGATGGACCGGGACATGGCGCCTCCAGGTAAGCACGTGATGAGCATCTTTGTTCAGTATGCGCCCTACCACATCAAGGAAGGCCCGTCCCACTGGCCGGAGCGCAGAGAAGCCTTCGGTGATGCCGTCATCGACACCCTCTCGGAGTACTGCCCGACACTCAAGGACAGCATCCTGCATCGACAGGTCCTGACCCCTTGGGATCTGGAGCAAGAGTTCGGGCTGACTGAGGGCAACATCTTCCACGGTGAGCTCAGCCTTGAGCAGCTCCTGTTCCAGCGTCCGACCTCCGGCTGGGCGCAATACAAGACGCCGATTCGAAAGCTCTGGCTGTGTGGCTCCGGTGCCCATCCAGGCGGTGGGGTCATGGGTGCACCCGGCCAGCTGGCCGCTCAAGAAATTCTTATGGGAGGAGCCTGCTGATGTCGCGCGCAATCGTCATTGGTGGTGGCCCTAATGGTCTCGCAGCATCCATCACGCTGGCTCAAGCTGGTCATGATGTCACTGTTGTAGAGTCCCGATCTGAGGTCGGCGGACGCTGTGGTCTGCTGCATGACACGAGCTTGGTCCAGCAGTCGCTGGCGTCGACCCTGGGGCTGGATGTCGAGTGGACTGCTGCAGCACCGCTCAGTCAGGCGATGCCCGACGGTGTGAGGGTCATCGACGACAGCACACCGGGTGTAGGCGAGTGGCGACGAGGGATGGCTGGTGCTGCACGACTTGTTGCCCAGCTGGCTGCTGTTGCTCCGCCCGATATTCGCAAGAATGCCAGTCCGCTGACGCTGATTGGACCGGCCCTCGCGGCACTGAAGTTGGGCCGCGCAGGTGGTCTTGAGCTGGCTCGCTTCGGGCCCATGTGTGCTGAAGACTGGCTCGACGAATGGGGTATTGAGCGCACTGCTCAGGCCGCTCTGTGTGCGCCGGCCCTGCAGGGTACATGGATGGGGCCGCGCTCACCGACCAGCGCTCTTGCTGTCCTGACACACTACGCGTTCGCAGGTCAGCAGGTGGCGGGCGGAATGAAGGCGCTGCTCAGTGCGCTGACTGCACGTGCTTCCGCTCTCGGTGTCTCAATTCTGACCGACTCGCGTGTCGCAGAGATTCAGATCGAAGACGGCTCAGTCAGCGGTGTGTTGTTGGGAGATGAGCGGACCCTGGCTGCAGATGTGGTGCTCAGCACCGTCGGGCCGAGGCTCACGCTGATGGAGCTCGTTGATGCGCAGTCGCTGCCCTTTGGGCTCGAGGCGGCTGTGACCAATGTCCGAACCCGAGGCATCGTTGCGGTGATGACAGGTGCTGTGTCCTCGCCGCTCTTTGATGGTGCTGAGCGCGTCATTGTTGCTGACAACACCGAGAGTCTCGAGCGTGCCTTCGATGATGCGAAGCACCGCCGGGTACCCTCTCGACCTTGTCTCGATGTCTCGCAGGTGAATGGTGTGATCAAGGTTTTGGTCTACGGTGCACCCATAGACATCGATGGTGGCTGGACTGATGAGGCGAAGGTTGCTCTGCAGAAGAACGTGCTCGCTGTGCTCGCTGAGTACACGGAGACGAACAGCCTCACAGATGCGACCCTTCTTACTCCGGCAGATCTCGAGTCAGAGTACGGCCTCGAAGGCGGACATCTCTACCACGGTGAGTTCGCCCTCGATCAGTTCCTGAGCTTCCGGCCTCACCCGTCGCTGTGTCGCTACAAGACATCGATCTCTGGGTTGTTGTTGGGTGGCGCGGGAATGCATCCAGCGGGTGGGTTTACCCTCGCACAGGGTGTGCTCTCTGCTCAGGCAGTGGGCCGACCTTAGAACCAAGTCTGGCAGGCATCGGCCTTGACTGCTGCGCCGACATCAGATGCCTCGAAGGCGCAGTCGCCGACACCCAGTACATGGAATGACTTGGGCTTACCGGTGATGGATCTGATCTCGGCACGGAGCCGGATATCGAGGGTCTGTCCAACGGTGATGTCTGTCAGGCACTCGCGCACCGACTTGGATGGTACGTACTTGCCGATCTGAGACACCGGCTTGCCTGTGACACGGACGACCCACTCGTTGTCGCATGGGGTCACCTTCATTCGGATGCCTTGGACCTGTCCTGCCGCGCGAACCTTCTTCGAGAAGACCATCTGGTCTTCGAGTACACCGATCTCATCTACAGTTGCCTGGTAGGTGAAGTCAGCGGTCGTGCTGGGCATGAATGTGGCCATGTAGATCACGTACAAGATGACGCCGATACTGTTGGCCTTAGATGCCTTCGAGCCCAGATCTTCGAGTCCGGCCCTGGCTGCGGCGCCGCCGAGCATGACGCCGACCGCGGCAATGAAGACCGTCAGAAAGCCAAAGCCCATCGGAGCAAAAGCCACGACGATATTGAGCAGGGCCAGCAGAAAGCTGAGGCCTACCAAGAGCTTTGCGCTGGGAGGAATTTGGCTCGGCGCAGTCATGGGTTCTCCAGAGGCATCAGCTTAACCCGTATCGTTGGTCCACAACGACCCAAGATCCGGCTATGCTGACTTCATATAACGAAGCCCAAAGGGGGGACAGAATGATGCGATGGATAATGCTCTTCGGCTTGCTGGTTGGGTGCACCAAGGACGACGAAACAGCGACCGGCGAACCGGGCGACAACATCACCGATCCGGATGGCGACGCCGATGCGGACGACACTGGAGCACCAGTGCCTGAGCTGCCGCCGCTGATGAACGGTCTGTTCTCCTCAGGTTTTGCGGTGGGGCCTGTGGCAGGTCTCATTGTGAGTCTGCAGCTTGAGTTCGAGATGAGCATGGATGAGTCAGGTGCCCGCACCATCGACAACATCATCTTGCGTGCTGCGAATGATGAAGGTGAGGTGAGTGAAGACCTTGCTGTTGCTGGGGGCATTCCTGTTGGTGAGGATGGTGCCATCAGTGTTGATTGGCCGCTGTTTACACTCCCTGCCGTATTCTCTCCGACCTCTGGAGATGTCGACATCAAGTCAGTGATGGTGGGGACCGTCCGCAATGAAGACTTTGCCTGTGGTGAAGTCACAGGAGACATCGTCTCTTTTGAGATGGATCTCGCGGGCAGTACCTTTGGCACCACCCCCTGGGAAGACAGAATCTTGGGCACACCGAGCAGCTGTACCAATGAGCAGCTCGAGGAGATCCCGCGGATCACGGACTGCCCGACCATGAGTGCTGGACGCTCCTCTGACTTCACCTCAGGTGGCGTAGACCGAGAATATGAGCTGCACATTCCCGATGACTATGACGGGTCTGCTGCCACACCTCTTGCTTTTGTTCTGCACGGTATCGGCAGCTCAATTGATGGCATCTTGGGCTCCGAGAATCTGCTGGAGGAGGCCAACCGAACGGGACACATTGTTCTCGCGCCTCAGGCGACCGAGCGGGGTGGTACGGCCGCCTGGGACCCGGTTGGCCCACCAGGCTTCAATCTTGATGTGGCGCTCTTCGATGATCTGCTGACCTGCATGTCAGAGCAGTACAACATCGACAGTACCCGAGTGCATGTCACAGGGATGAGCTTGGGTGGCCTCTTTACCGGAACACTGATCTCATCAAGGAGCGAGGTTATTGCGTCCGCAGCACCCTTCTCAGGGGGCCTCTTTCGACCGAAGAGTGAGGGCTGGCAGCCTATTCCCACGCTGGTGAGCTGGGGCGGACCTGAGGATACCTACTACGGCCAAGACTTCGACAGCCTGGCTTACTCCATGATTGACCAGCTCTCAGGAGATGGACATTTTGTGGTGTCCTGTGATCACGGCGGTGGGCACACCGTGCGCGCCGAGCTGTGGCCATATGCATTCCGTTTCTTCCAGGATCATCCGCAGGGTGTCGAGCCGGCTCCATACCTGGATACTGGTTTGCCCTCCGAGTTTCCGGAGTATTGTTCAATCGTCGAGTGATGGTCTGACCTGTCGACTTCGGTCGTGTGTGCATTTGACTGGGCGGGGAGCGGTCCAGTGGCGGGGTGCCGGATTGCGGCGAATCGCCTACACTGGCTGGCATGAAACGGCTTGCAGATCTCGTCACAGATACTCGATACGCATGGGCGATAGTTGTCATTGTCGCGCTGGTCACTGCAGTGTGCTTCGGCCTCGCAGGGCAGCTCAAGCAAGAAGACGATGTACTGAGCTTCTTGCCGGCCAACAATCCTGAGATCGCGACCTTTCAGTCGATCAACCAAGAGTTCGGTGGCTTGGATGCAGCCCTGGTTGGTATCGAGGCCGATGATGTCTTTGCGCCCGACTTTCTCGAGCGGCTCAGTAAGGTAACGGCGGCTCTGAGTGCCCTTCCGAACTTGGACCACGTCCTCAGCATCACGAATGTGGCGGACTTTGAGGCGGACCCCATGGGCGGTGTGATTGCAGGGATGCTGGTTGACCGTATTCCTGCGTCAGACTCTGACCGTGCAGCACTCCGCGCCAAGGTGCTCAGTCGGGACCACATACGGGGCAGCCTGGTCTCTGACGATGGCTCTGCAGTTGTCCTGGTGGCTTTTGCTGCCTACCGTGCTGACCCTCAGGCTGTTGCTGGTGATGTGCGCCGGATTGTAGAGGATGCATTTCCGTCTGAGTCTATCTATTGGGGCGGTGCGCCGTTCATTGCGACCTACATCTTTCAGACGACCCAGGAGGACCTGCGACGGCTGAGCCCTTGGGCAGTGGCTGCCATTCTCTTGATCATGGTCTTTGCCTTCAGAGACCTGGTGGGTACGCTGCTGGGCTTGTTGTCTACAGGGATCGGAATTTTGGTCTCGCGTGCAGCGATGGTGCTCTTTGAGGTGCCCCTCAACATCGTTCTGGGATCGATGCCCATCATCTTGTTTGCTGTGGGCAGTGCGTACGGGATTCACATACTGAGTCGGTACAATGCCCACTCCCGCGTGGTCCCATGTACTGAGGCTGTTCGGCGAACCATCATGGGCACAGGTCCTGTCGTACTCACAGCAGGGCTCACGACCGCTGTGGGCTTGCTGTCCTTTGTTGCGATGGACATCGAGCCGCTGCGTGTCTTTGGTATCTACACGGCGGTCGGCATCGTCGCGACGCTGGCACTCTCGCTGACCTTTATTCCTGCAGTCCTGGTGCTGCTGAACCTTCAAGGCATGACCACCGCCAAGCCCTTCGCCATCGATCTCTTGATGCAGACGACTCGGAAGGCATGGTCACACAAGCGTGTCATTGCATGGTTCGTCATGCTGCTTGCTGTTGTGGGTGCGATGCTCTCGGGCAATGTCACCAGTAGGGTTGATCAGTCTGCTTTTTACTCCGAGGGTACGCTCCCGGATCTGTCGGACAAGTTCCTCACGGAGCACTTTGGTGGCTCGCAGTTCATTCAGGTGCTTGTAGAGGCAGATCTACGCGACCCGGTTCAGCTCAGGCGTGTGCGTGAGCTTGCAGAGCGGATCGAGACGCTCGACCATGTGGCTCGGGTTCAGCACGTCGGTCAGCCTGTTGCACTCCTCAACGAGATGATGGAGGGGCAGCGACGGGTCCCGGACAACCGCCCTAAGGTGGAGTCACTGATGGGCTTCCTCACTGGAAACCCGGCGGTGCGGCAGCTGGCCAATGAGGAGAGAACCCGCGCGCTCATGCATGTGACCATCGGCACCACCCGAGCGGAGCACATCGAGGTCTTACTCGAGGAAGTCGAGGCCCTTGTTCAGGAGCCTTGGTTTACGCGGTTCAAGGTCGTTGAGGTCACTGATGATACCCGTGAGTACGTACTTGGCGATCTCTCCATTCGGCTCGAGCGTGTCCTGAGAGAGGCACGCTTTGAGCGAGACCAGACACAGATTCAGGCGGCCCTCGGCGTCCCGAGTCCTCCATTAGAACGCGCGCCTGTATTGTCGGCCGTTGTGGCCCACTTGGGCTCCTCGGAGGCCATGATTCCGCTCGAGGCACAGCAGGCCAGAGAGGTCGCTCTGGCTGTGGTGGCTCTCGGTGCGGGGGCTGGCGCTGAGGCACTTGATCAGGCGGTTGCGGATGTGCTCAGCCTGCCGGTTGATGACCCAAGCGTCGGTGATCTGGGCTGGTCAGTTGGGACCCCGCTGGATGAGGCCTGGGCAGCAGCGAGTGCAGATGCTGCGGTCCGTGGTCTGGCCACGGCACTTGACCTCGATCTCAATGCTGCGCTCAGTGCACAACTCAGCCGGGCCCTGCTTGATCGTAATGTCGAGACGGTAGGAGTGGTCGATGGTCAGGACCCATCTGTCATGCGGTACACGGTCAGCGGTCTACCGGTCATGCATCGTGGTCTGAGTCAGAGTGTGACGGCCAATCAGTTCCGGAGCCTGGGCTTTGCGCTGGGGCTGGTCGCACTGATCCTGTCGATAGCCTTCCGCTCGGTGCGGGCCGGACTCTTGGCGACGGCGCCGACAGCGCTGGCCTTGCTCATTGTCTACGGGGCGATGGGGGCGATGGGCATCAGCTTAGACATCGGGACATCGATGCTGGCTAGCCTCATTATTGGTGCAGGTGTGGACTACGCAGTCCATGTTCTGAGTGCGTGGTATGCGACAGAGGATGAGCCACTTGAGCAGGCTGTATTGCGGGCCACAGCCCGTGTCGGCCCGGCTGTCTGGACCAATGCGGTCATGGTTGCAGTGGGCTTCTTTGTGCTCACGCTGGGTGAAGCCCGGCCGCTCAAGAATGTCGGTGGACTGACAGCCGCAGCGATGATTGTTGCTGCCCTGACCACCTTCTTGGTCATTCCAGTCCTTGCTCGCCGGCGTCGCTATGCGCTTGCACCGGAAGAAGAAGACCCTGCAGATGTCTACATGACCGTGGGTGTGGATACACGCTGACCACGACAGGCTGCAGACATAAATGCGACCTTGAGCATGGCCTCTTGCGTGTTGAACGCTTAGAACGCCCGCTCACAGGAGGTCCTCATGGACACGATTTCCGACGGCATGGTTGCGATTATTCACTACACCCTCAAGAACGACGCGGGTGAAGTTCTGGATTCATCGGATGGCGGCGATCCGCTCCCTTATCTGCACGGTGCAAACAACATCGTTCCGGGGCTCGAGCGTGAGCTTGACGGTCTGAAGGTTGGAGACGCCAAGGATGTCGATGTTGCACCTGAGGATGGCTACGGTGTGGTCAATCCCTCCATGATCCAGAAGGTTCCTCGCGATGCATTCCCTGAAGATGCTCCTGTAGAGCCTGGTGCTCAGTTCATCATGCAGGGTGAGGGTGGTCAGCCCATTCCAATCTGGGTCACAGAGGTGGATGCGGAGTCGGTCACGATTGATGCCAACCACCCGCTCGCGGGTCAGACGCTTCACTTCTCCATCAAGGTAGAGGCCGTTCGTCTTCCAACCGAAGATGAGAAGGCTCATGGTCACCCTCACGGTGTGACTGGTACCGAGACGCATCACTAATGGCTGTCCGCGGTATCACATTCGACTTCTGGGACACCATCGTCGATGATGACACCGACGAGCCCAAGCGTGCGGCCAGAGGCCTAGCCTCAAAGGCGGAGGCGAGAGTCTCGACATTTGTCGATGAGATCCTCGCGCACCACCCTGAGGTCGGCTGTGCTGCAGCAGTGGCTGCCCTAGACAAGGCCACAGCCACCTTTCGGCACCACTGGAAGATTGAGCATCACACGCCGTGTGTTGCTGATCGATTGATGGTTGGCTTTGAGGCTCTCGGGCTCGGCAAGACACCTGGCTACGACCAGCTGGTTCATGCTTGGGAGACCATGGAGGTGGAAATTCCGCCGAACTTGGTTCCGGGTATCGGTGACTGCTTGGCGGAGCTGCAGGGTCGGTACAAGATCGGAATCATCTCGGATGCGATTGTGACTCCGGGTACAGGTCTGCGCCAGATCCTGAAAGACTACGGACTCTTCCAGTACTTCGATCACTTTGTCTTCTCTGATGAGGCGGGCGCATCGAAGCCAGCGGCTCGGGTCTTCGACTTGGCCACGGCTGGCTTGGGTGTCGCTGCTGGAGAGCTTGCCCATGTGGGTGACCGGCCAGCGAACGATATTCTCGGACCGAACACCTATGGCGCACTCAGTGTGCTCTATACTGGCGTCGTTGACCGCCGTGTTGAGGGCGATCCGGAGGCGTCAGTTGTGGTCTCGCACATGAACGATATGGCTGCGGCAATCGCTGGACTGAGTCAGTGACGAGCGGGACTCGCCTGGACGTGACGGCATACCTGGAGCGCTTTCGCTCAGGGTTCTCATCGGTTCCGATACCGGTCCGCAAGATCGGGCGGGAGGCGGAGTTTCCTGTGGTCGATGAGCACGGTGAGGCCTTTGATATCTCGCTGCTCTGGGGTGACCTCGTGGGTCCGGGACTGCGGCGTGAGCGCGCCAGTGATGGAATGATTGTGGGCCTGAATGGTCTGCAGTTCAGCTATGCCAGCGAGGTGGGTAAGGGCACGATTGAGGTCATCACGGGTCCTCGACATGACCTGGTTCAGCTTGCAAGAGACCACGAGGCGGCAATGGACCGCCTGGTGCGTGCGGCAGAAAAGAACGGTGCCCGTGTACTCGGCATGGGCGCTCAGCCACTGACGCCTGCGAGTCAGGCCTTGATGACTCCCAAGCCCCGCTACTTGCTCCTCCAAGAGGCCATCGGCGATGCATGGCTGACCTTCTCAGCGACGGCGAGTGACCAGACCCATGTGGATGTCTCGGGGCCCGAGATCATTCCGATGACCAATCTCTGCAACCTGCTCTCTCCCATCATCGTTGCGCTGTGCGGTAACTCTGGTGTGGTTGCTGGCGAGGACAGCGGTGTGTGTAGCTGGCGCGAGGAGTCCATGGGGACCATCCAGCCAGAGCATGGTCGCCATGGCATGCCCCTCGAGCCAGCCGAGACGCTGGCCCATCACATGGAGATGCTCGCAGATCTTCCACACCTAATGGACAAGGTGGATGGTCTGGCGGTCCTCGGTGATGGGAGGCCGTTCAGAGAGTTCATGAGGGGGCTTGGCGATGAAGAGTCATGGCGAGCCTTCATGGTGCACGACCACTATGTCTGGCACAGCGCGCGTCCTCGCAGCCGTCAGGGAACCGTCGAGATTCGATGTGCATGCCAGCAGCCCTGGGATGGCCACATGGCTGCTGCAGCCCTCTCGCTGGGCTTGGTCTGCGGGGCGGCTGAGATAGGTTCTTTTGTCACGGAGAAGCTCGGCCCAGAGGCTTGGCAGATCATGCGGGCCTGGCACGGTCAGGTCATTCGGCTTGGCCTCGCAGCCCCCGAGCCTGTGGATGGCTTGATCCTCGGGGTGCTTGAACGCGCCAAGGGTGCGCTGCGCGGACGGGGCCGTCGAGAGGCCTCAATGCTTGATCCCTTGTTCAATCGCCTGGAGCGGCGGGAGAATCCTGCACAGCGCGCGCGGGCCTTGCTCGCCAGAGAAGGAATGGACGCTGTGATTAATCAGGCCAGCATTCCCGTTGTCGTAGAGTAGACTCGGTCGCGTGGACCGCCTCAAGATCTGGATTCCGATTTTAGCCTGCGCCGCTGCGGCGGTCATTGTGCTGTTTCCGATGTCGGTCTACCCGACCCTGTTTCACCGGAGTCCAAACCTCCCGCTTCACCTGATGGTGCTCGATCACCTGACTGCCTATTTTCAGGGTGAGGTGACCGATCTCAGTCACGTTCTGGCCGCTGACTTTCCATCGGGCAGGCCGGTCAGGATTATCGGGTGGCCATTTCAGCTCGCTGCGGTTCCTCTGGTTCCTGTGGTTGGGCGAGTGGTTGCACTCAATGTGGCCCTGCTCGCGAGTCTGATTGTCAGCGGCGGGCTCATGGTCCGCCTCATCTCGAGAATGGGGATGGGTCTTCAAGCACAGCTCATTGGTGGGCTGGCTTGGGTCATGAATCCGCTGTTGGTGAGCTTTCTATCAAACGGTCAGTACGAAAATCATGTCGGCTGGGCGGTTCCCTTGGCGCTCCTTGGAATCATGAGGTCTGGCCTCCGTGGCCACCTCATGCTTGGCTTAGGCTTGCTGGGCGCGGCCTTCTCGAGTCCGTATCAGGCGGTGCCCGCCGCGGTCATCGTGGTGGCGGTACTCTGGATGCAGCAGCGAAGAAATACCTCGCTGCTCGTGAGCACTCTGGGCGTGGTCTTTGGCCTCTGCTACGTCTACTACTCTGGGCCTCAGCCGGCTCCTGGTGGAGAGTGTGGGCCGACGAGTGGTGCGATGCCTCTGGTGGTGGCTGAGTTGTTTGGCTTCACGGGTGCGCTCTCGGCAGAGATGCCAATGAGCGTTGATCGCTGGACTTCAATTAGAAGCGCATTCTCGCAGCCAGTGGTCTGGAGCAAGGACCTCGATCTGCACAATCTGGTTGTGTCACCGGGATCTGGCTTTGTGGGTTGGCTGCCCTTGTTTGGGGGCGCGCTGGGTCTTTGGCGGGCGCGATCAGTCCTGTGGGTGCGTCCGATGGTGGTGGCGGGCTTGGTCTGTCTCCTGTTGGCCCTCGGTGGCTCCTTAGAAATTCTTCGTGGTCAGCCCATCTCACTTCCGATGCCTGCTGACCTGTTGTCTTGGTTACCCGGTCTCTCGGACATGGGGACGACCCTTCGCTTCATGTCCGGTGCGGCCTTTGTGCTGGTCTTGGGGCTCGCCTTCTTGATGGAGACACTCAAGTCTCATTGGGGCTGGACTGCAGCATTGCTGGTTCTGATTGGGGTTGACTGGTCATTCGGTACGGTCTCTCCAGTTCCGATGGCGGCACGTTCCTACCAGCTGCCAGCTGGCTTTGATGCGCTGCCTGAGACGGGCGCTGTGATCACGGTGCCGGTCCGAGAAGGTGTGAGTCCCGAGGCGCATCTGTGGATGGGTGCGGTACTGGACAGGCCCGTTGTTGGGTACTGCGATGCGTCGATCATTGATTACCGAGAGCGGTTTGGCATCATCGACTACGCTCAGGGTGGAGCACCGCCGGATCGCGCGACGATCAACAGGGACTTTGAGTCTCTGAATGCGCTGGGTATTCACTACATTGCATTCATGGTCGTTCAGCCAGGTCAGGCGCAGTTTGAGCATGCCTCAAAGCAGCTTCAGTACCTGTTTGGTACCGCTGACGCCGTGGGAGACGGCATCATTGGGTACCGCACTGCGCGCTCAGCCGCCCAGTAGCGAGCGAATCATGGCCTTGAGCTCTGGGCTGGTCCAGAAGGGGACAACCTCAGTGGCAAAGGACTGCCTTGCGGCGTCGCTTGCTTCCATCACCCCAGCACGGAGATCTCTCTTGGATGCAGCGTAGGCGTCTGCAGGATGCTTGCTGAGCTTACTGAGGACACCGCGTGCAGTCTCTACCGGGTCATCACTGACGGCATTCACGAGCCCGAGTCGGAGCGCATCCTGAGGCGAGTGGAGGCCTGCCCCGAGCACCACCTCGTTGAGATGTTGGGGGGCGACTGTGGCCCTCACAAAGCTGAGGAGTCCAGGCGGAAAGCGGAGACCGATAGCGACCTCATTGAGGCCGATGCGTGCGCGTGGATTGGAGGTCGCGACCGCGTGGTCACAGCACATCGCGAGAATACAGCCCCCGGCGATGGCGTGTCCGTTCACTGCAGCGACTGTGGGCCCCGGGTAGAGCCAGACAGTCCTGAAGAAGGTCTCGAGGTGATCGAGAAAGACGGTCATCCCATCGGGCTCGAGGCCGCCGACTTCTTTCAGGTTCAGGCCTGCTGAGAAGGCGTCATCGGTTCCTGTAAACAGGATCGGTGCGCCTTCGGCATTCGATATCTGCTCGAGCAGTGTGTTGATAAGTTTGGTGCCCAGTGCATTCTTGCCGGGGCCATCAATTCGAATCTCGACCATCATAAACCTCGCTTGTGCTGCTCATAATCTCTCCGGAGCCTGGGTGGTGCGGCGTCGAGCTTTATGCAATGCTGCCCGCGATGCTTCAGGCCGAAGGAGTCGTCATGAACTGGTTGATTAATACGATTGTGACTGCCGTCTGGTACCCCTGGGTTCACCCCGGCCGGACCGCTGTCATTGGCTTTATTGCGCTGTTTATCTGGATGGCTATCCGCGATGTCTCGCAGAAGAGCAACGCCATCAAGCGCAACTTCCCCTTGGCTGGAATGGCGCGGTACTTGATTGCGTCGGCGGGTCCACCGCTACGCCAGTACTTGTTTGAGAATGACAGGGACGAGCGACCCATTCCTCGGTACATCCGAAATTGGATCTATGCGTCTGCTGAGAATAAAGAAGCCACTGTCCCATTCGGTACACAGCTCGACATTGACCGGCCTGGAACCGTGCTGATGCGGCACAGCCCCATACCCAAGAACCCGGACTACGATGTGGCCCGAGTTCGGGTCGGTGGAGATGGTGTACAGCCCTACGATGTCGCGGTCTTCAACATCTCAGCGATGAGCTTTGGCTCGCTCGGTCAGAATGCGATTACCGCCCTCAATATCGGGGCCTCGCATGGCGGTTTCTATCACAACACGGGTGAGGGAGGCGTGTCGCCCTACCACCTCGCGGGTGGTGGTGACCTGGTCTGGCAGCTGGGTACAGCAAAGTTCGGGGCGCGCAAGGCTGACGGTAGCTTTGACCCGGAGGCTTTCAAGGCTGTGGTCGCAAACCCATCGATCAAGATGGTGGAGATAAAGCTGTCTCAAGGTGCAAAGCCAGGCAAGGGTGGAATCTTGCCTAAAGAGAAGATCACGCGAGAGATTGCCAATATTCGCGGGGTCGAGATGGACAAGGATGTCATCAGTCCGCCGCGGCACGCTGAGTGGGACACAGCGGAGGGTATGTGTGCCTTCATCAAGCAGGTGAGGGGACTGGCAGGCAAGCCAGTTGGAATCAAGTTCTGCCTCGGTGACCCGCGCTTTCTCGATGACATCTGTAAGGCGTTTGTCGAGACTGGAATCCACCCGGACTATGTGGCCGTCGATGGCGCTGAAGGTGGAACTGGAGCCGCGCCTCTGGCCCACACCAATTTGCTCGGGTACCCGATGCTCGATGCACTGATGATGACTGAGAACAAGCTCCTTGAGTATGGACTCAGAGACAAGATCAAGATCTGTGCTTCTGGCAAGATCTGGACGGGCGGCGCGCTGGCGGTAGCACTGGCCTCGGGAGCTGACTTCGCGGCATCAGCGCGCGGCTTTATGCTGAGCGTTGGCTGCATTCAGGCGCTGCACTGCAACACCAACTTCTGCCCGGTAGGCGTGGCGACTCAGAAGAAGTGGCTTCAGCGGGGTCTGGTGCCAAAGGTGAAGGGGCCCCATGTGGCCAACTATCAGCATGCGGTGCTTCATGAGCTTGCTGCTGTCGTGGGATCGTGTGGCTATAAAACCCACGCATCGCTCAACCGTGAGGACATCATGAAGGTTGTTGGCTGGCACGACATTCGCCCGATGAGCGACATCGTGCCTTATCCATCGGGCAGTGCAGCCGGCTGAGTTGCCGGGGCTATATGCTCTTCTTCATCCTGAGCTCAAAGTTCAGATCGATCACGGGCTGAACCTTGGAGATGAGAATGCTCGGGTCGGGCACGCCGAAGTCAGACCAGTTGACCTTTGCTCCGCCGTCTAAGCGCAGCCCATCGTCGGTCCAGTTGTAGGTTGCGGGCACCACGACATCTCGCTGTGTAGAGCGAATCGAGAGGGTGCCGTGGAGCTTGACGTCTCCAGTTCCGGCGTTCGACGTGAAGCCGTTTACATCTCCGGTGACGCTGCGGATCTCGAAGGAGATGGTCGGGTACTGCTCGGTATCGAGGCAATAGGTGTACATGCGCTGGTCACGAACGTTGATGCCTGTCTTGATGCTCTCAGACTGCATCACAATATTGCCGGACACCTGCTCACCCAAGTTGAGCTCGGTCGTGAAGCGCGTGATGTCCCCTGGGACGTTGTGTAGGGTTGACCCGACGTCGAATTTTACCTGGCCTAAGGTGTTGTCTCCGATGAACCTATCGGCCTGGGCAGGGGCGATCGTAGAGAGCCAAATGATGAAGAGCTGGTGCATAGCAACCTCCGGAGTGGGAAGATACCGCAAGTGAGACAAGAGTTGATAGCGGAGCACGATGCAGAGTCATGAAAAAACGAGCGGCGGGCGTATTGCTTGGGCGCAGTCAGCCTGGCTCTGGTGTGTGCTGGTGGGGCTCAGTGTTCGTTTGGCGTGGTTCCAGTCGGTTCAGGATGCGTCGTTTTATTACGCGCACGTCCAAGACTCGGCCCTGTACCACGAGCTTGCGCTCAAGATCATGAATGGTGGCTTCCCGCTCGACGCGCCGTTTGCTGTTGCTCCGCTGTATGGAGTCTTCTTGGCAGCTGTCTACGCTGTCTTTGGTCTGGACCCCACCGGGGTTTATTTGGCGCAGATTGGGCTGTCGTTGGTGACAATAGGGCTCACAGTCTGGCTCGGTCGGCAGCTATTTGGTGCGTATGGCGCGTGGGCTGGTGGTTTGGTCACTGCGCTGTATCCAGCCGCAATAATCTATGACGTACGGCTGCTGAGCGTCGGGCTGGGAACACTGCTTACGGTGGGCACAGCGGCGGCGGCACATCGGGCGTGGCAGTCCGGCAGAGGTCGAGCGTGGTGGCTTGCTGGCCTTGTCTTGGGCGTGGGTGTTCTGGTGCGCGGAAACCTCTTGCTGGTGGCACCCGGCCTGGTGGCGGTAGCGTTCTGGCGCGGGCGTCTCAAGCATGCGCTGCTCTGTGCGGTTGGGATCGGTCTATCGCTCGCTCCCGCGACCCTGCACAACTACGCGGCTTCTGGGGAGATCATTCCCGTCAGTCTCGGCGGAGGCATCAACCTGTATCGGGGAAACAATCCCTATGTCGCCGACGCTGCAGTTCACCCCTTCAGGCTTCCACCTAAGCGCGACGGTCTCGTGCAGAAGGCGAAGCTCATTGCGAGCATAGAGACTGATCATGAGATGAGTCTTGTCGAGGCAGATCGGTACTGGATGCTGCGTGCTGTGATGCACGCTGCTGAGGACCCTGCACGGGCTGTCGGCCTGACGCTGCGAAAGCTGACTCAGGCGCTCTCCCCGAGAGAGATAGGCGACCACCTGGACCTCGACAGGACGTCTGAGACGTCACCCGTACTGAAGTGGATTCCGCCTGTGTACGTGCCGACGGTTCTGCTCGGTGTGCTCGGTCTGTTGATCACCGGGCGATCCCGGGATGCGGCACCAGCGGTGGTGTTGGTGGGTGGTCTGCTGAGTGTGGCGGTCTTCTTTGTGGTGAGTCGGTACAGGGCGCCCTTGGTGCCGCTCCTGGCCATCTACGCTGGCGGTGGCCTCCAGTGGTTGCTGCTTGCTGCTCGGGCTCGAGGTCGATGGAAGCTCTCGGCGGGGCTTGTGTGTATGGGTGCAGTGGCGGCGGCCGTGATGCTTCCAACGCTGCACCCTGGCTTGCCGTGGAATCAACTGGCGGGTGAGGCGAGGGAAGGGGAGCCCTGTACACTCGACCAGCATGTCAGACATGCTCCGGAGGTAGAAGAGCAGTTTGCCATGGGCGTGTTTAGTCTCAATCACAGTCGGCTTGCAGATGCTGAGGCGGCGATGTGGGCGGTGCTGAGGGCAGATCCGGAGCACACACCAGCCGGTGTCAACTTGTCCTGGCTGTTGCTGCAGAAGAGCGCTGATGAGGAGGCTGCAGGTGTCGCGAAGGCTGTCATCAAGGTGGATCCCTGCGATGACAAGGCCTGGGCAAACCTCGCGACGGCACGAATGCGGCAGGGCAAGCTCAAGGAGGCACACCTGGCTGCCAAGCGTGCAGCCGAGCTTGACCCGTACAATCCTGGGTATTGGTCCAGCCTGGGTGAGACCATGCTGGCGCAGGGTAATCGAGATGGTGCCCGCTTAAACTTCAGCCGCGCGGTTCGCTGGGCACCGGAGCTGTGGCAAGCACACGCACGACTGGGGCAGATGTCGCTCGAGGAGGCCAAGTACACTGAGGCATCGGTGCATCTCCAGGCGGCAGTCAAGGCTCAGCCGAGTCGGGTCGAGCTCATCGGTATGCTCGGGCTCTCGGAGGTGGGTCGTGGGAATCGAGCGGGTGCGCAGAAGCTCTTGTCTGCGGCTGTCAGTGCGGGACTGAGGGGGCCGGCGCTGACAGCCCTGGCCAAGGCCTTGTCTGGCGCAGGTGGACGGTAGAAGGTGCGCGGCGCCACCCTGATATTGGTCCTGCTGACCCTGCTGTGGGCTGTCGATGCGGCAATGGGCTGGGGTGTCTTCTGGGCCCATGACCTGCGACATCACCACATCCCGTGGCGGGTCTGGGCCTCGGCGGAGTGGGCTGCAGGACGTGTGCCTCTGTGGAGTGAGGCTGTTGGAAATGGCTTCGCGCTGGGTGCTGACGCACAGACGGGTGTGTTCTACGCGCCAACCATGCTGCTCTTTGGCTTCTTCAAGCCAGCAGTTGCTGTGAACATCTCGATACTGGGTCATGTCTTACTGGCTGCAGAGGGCATGCGGCGCCTGATGAATCGGCTGGGCCATGGTGGGCCGGGTGCGCTCCTCGCGGCCGTCGCCTTTGCCTTCTCGGGCTTTATGGCGACCCACACGGGCTACCTTGGAATGCAGAATGCTGTGGCCTGGCTCCCGCTCGTTGTTCTGGGTGCGGTCTCGGGTAGCTGGGCTCGGGTGGGTCTCTTTGGGGCCCTGATGATGGTCGCAGGACATCCACAGATCGCGGCCATCGGCCTGCTGGCTGCTGCGGCTGTTGCTATCTGGCGTGGTCAGCTACGAATGTTCTGTGTTGGTGCACTGCTTGCCTTGGTTGCGGCCTCACCTCAGCTGCTCGCGACCCTGGAGCTCATTGAGGGCTCGATGCGAGCGGGCGGTGTCGACTCTGGCTTTGCACGCATCGGTGCGCTTCCGGTGATGGAGCTGCTCAACGGTGTGCTGCCGGAGTTCTTTGGATACGATCGTCCGGCGGATATGGCCCAGAGCTACTTCCACAGAGGAGATGGATACTGGGGAGGTGGAGCGAGTCACTGGGAGTCGGCATTCTATCTCGGAATTCCGGTGGTCGTTCTCGCCACAATCGGTGCAGCTGGCCAGCGCTTCTGGACTGGTATGGCTGTGGTGTCTGTGTTGTTGATGGTTGGATCCCCTCTGTGGTCGGGCCTCCGCTTGCTCCCGGTCTTTGACACCATGCGCTTTCCTGTTCGGTTTTCCGTGGTGCTCACCTTGGCCACTGCGGTTCTTGCTGGCCGAGGACTCAATCGAGCGCTCAGTCATCCACAGCTCGACCGGGTTGCGGGTCGTCTTGGTGTCGCCTGTGGTGTCTTTGCTCTCGGGCTCGCCGCGGCGGGTGTTGTCTTCTCACGAAGCAGGGAGGCCTTAGGGGGCAGCCTTATGGCGCGGTATACCGCGCGTGCTGAGTCCACAGGAGGAGTGCTCTCGGGTACAGAGTCTCTCGACACCGCTGACATCCAGCAGCGGGTAGACCACATCCTCAGTGGTGCAGCTCTGGCTCTTGATCCTGGGTCAGCCAGCAACCTCTGGGCGATGGGTGTGCTTGTTGGGGTGGGCGGGCTCTTCTGGCTGCGTGCCCAAGGTCGGCTTCGCGCTGTGAGCTTAGGGATAGCCTTGATTGCGCTCACTTATGTCGATCTGTGGCACTTCGGCAGCGACTACAATCCACGGACACCGGCAGCTGTCTTGAGTCAGCCTCCGGCGGCTGTGGCACGGCTTGGAACTGCGCTGTCTGTGGGCCGGGTGGGTGTCGTTGACCGGCGCCGTCATCCGAGCTTGGACCATGAGCTCCTGAGCAGCAATATTGGGCTGCAGTACGGTCTGCAGGATGTCCTTGTACCCAGTCCCTTGCTGAATACCCGCAACGAGGCACTCCTGGAGCGTGTTGGACTCGATATCGGCGAACGTGGCGCTCACAAGTGGGACCGCGTCATCAACAATCTACCGCTGGTCAGCATGCTCGGTGTGCGCTGGCTCATCAGCGAGCATCCCTCGCCGAGCAATGTGTTTACCCAGCACATGGCGATTCCGGTCAGTGTGTACGAGAACCCGCTGGCCATGCCTCGCGAGTTCATGGTGGGCTGTGTCCGGGTGACCGATGATGAATGGGCTGAGCTCGATCGCTTTGACCCGCGCACCACAGCCATATCAGAAGCGGATCTTGGCTTACCAGACTGCAGCACTCCGCTCCAGGGCGCGTCCCTCGAGGTGCTCGAGGAGACGCCCACGGAGCGGACCTTCCGTGTCGTGACTGAGACCCCGGCTCTGTTTGTGCAGATAGAGTCGCATGCACCTGGCTGGGTGGCGAGCATTGACGAACAGGCTGCACCCATCCACCGGATCAACTGGAACTTCAGGGGTGTGGTGGTCGGTCCGGGTACGCACACGCTGAGTCTTCGCTATGCGCCTGCGTGGCTGAGTGCCGCGCTGCCATTCAGTGCCCTGGCGTGGCTGGGCCTGCTGGCTGCTGTGGTTCGCCGCCAGGACGATATGTATCGAGTACTGGAAGAATGAAGGGCGCGAGCAGCAGCGGGTAGAAGGCGAGCATTCCCCAGGAGAACATGCCGAGTGTCATGGTGAACATGATGCCGATGTGCATCAGTACACCGAAGGCGGCGAGCTTGTGTGCGTGGCGGGTGAGGAGCAGTGGTGCGGCGAGCTCAAAGGCGATGGTGGCGTAGCCGCCCAGCCGAAAGAGCCAGGGGTAGGCGGCCCAGAATGCTGGGCTGAGCTCGCCGGCCATGGGATCAATGAGGATTCTGAGCAGCGGTGGGTCTGCTGTGAGCGAGAGCCAGCCTGGCTGCTGGATGAGCTTGCTGAGTCCGGCAGAGAGGTAGACGAGCACCAGCAAGTACCGAATCATGTGTGCTGGCCAGGCTGGAATTCTATCCGCACGCAGCTGGCGCAGGCTGTAGGCGCGGTCAGCCTGGCTAAAGAGCAGGACGAGGAGGCCGGATCTGATGAGCCTGTCGATGGCGCGGTCACCGGGTGGAAACAGATGGCCGAGCTGGGCATAGGCCAGCACGCCGATCAGGATGGCTGGCCGCATCCAGACTCCGGCTGATGTGAGCGCCATACACACCAGTGTGACGCCGAGTGCGATGGCGCTGGCGGAGCTCCCCAGCCACTCAGCGAGGATCCAGTGTGGGTCCTGAATCTGGCTGAGTCCGCCGCTGCTGAACGGCACAAAGATGTGCTCAAAGAGACCGAGCTGCAGGGCGCGGCCGAGGTCTAAGATGACCACGAGGGGCAGGAATATCCGGACCAGTGCCAGGGGCCTCGGGTCCATCTGAGCTGAGACGTGGCTCATCCACCATGACCACAGGCGATTCACTTGCGGTCCTCCAGCGTCCAGGTGGGTGCACGGGCGACGATGCTGTGGTGGACCTTGCCCGGTCCACGCCTACCGCCCCATCGAGAGACGATGTCGACGCGCTCTGCATCTGGGAAGTCTTCCTGCACCGTCTCAACGATGAAGCGGGCGAGTCCGACGCGGTTTTTCGCCCTTGGCTTTTTTACGAGGGTCTCTGCCATGGGACGAATTCGTCGGTTCCTGAAGATGGCCTGCTGCCAGTCGAGCTCGGGGTCGTTGGTTCTATAGACGACGGTGCCGTCCACGAGAATCTCCATTCGCCGGATGGTGCTGGGGCCATCTCGGTAGAGGTGCCAGGCTTGGCGAATGCGGAAGACTGGCTGGAAGCCCCCGACTGTCTTGGCAAGTGGGCGACGGTAGGTGTTGACCGTCTTCATGGCCTGGGCGACTTGCGTCAGTGCGCTGCCGTAGCGTTGCTCGAATTGATCTTCGCTGGCCTGATCACTCAAGAAGCTCGACTTCAGGAAGGACACGCCAGGCATGGCCACCACCAAGAGGAGGAGGTGAACGAGAAGAATCGCAGTGGCCTTGGTCGCATTCATCGGTGACAGAGCACTATCGCGTTAGCTGGTGTGCGTGTCTGACCCCGTCTCCGTATCTGCGCTTGCTCACCTGTTGAAGTCCCACGTGGGCGACTTCTTTGGCAATGTCGCCGTGCGTGGCGAGATCTCCAATTTTACGGCCCACCGATCGGGCCACTGGTACTTCGCGATCAAAGACAACGCTGCGGTGATCAACTGTGCGATGTTCCGCGGAAACAATGGCCGTGTGGACTTTCAGCCACGCACCGGAGATCAGGTTGTACTGATCGGTGGTATGGATGTGTACGCGCCGCAAGGTCGGCTGAGTCTGATTGTGCGTGGAATGCAGCGAGACGGTGCTGGAGCGCTCGCTGCCAAGCTCGAGGCGCTCAAACGCAAGCTCGCTGACGAGGGTTTGTTTGACCCTGAGCGCAAACAGCCGCTTCCTCCGCTGCCTCGCTGCATTGCTGTGGCGACGAGTCCTACGGGTGCAGCACTTCATGATGTGCTGAAGGTACTGCGGCGTCGTTTCCCTTCTACACATGTGTTGGTCTCTCCGTGCAAGGTTCAGGGTGAGGGCTCTGCGGCCTCCGTCATTGAGGCCATCGAGCGGGTAGAGGCCGATGGCCGCGCGGAGGTCATCATCTTTGGTCGTGGTGGCGGTAGTCCCGAGGACCTGATGGCCTTCAACGATGAGGCGCTCGCTCGAAAGGTAGCGGCCTGCAGCATCCCGACGATCAGTGCAGTCGGTCATGAGGTCGATGTCTCGATCACCGACCTGGTCGCCGATGTCCGTGCGGCGACCCCGAGTCATGCCGCAGAGCTGGTTGTTCCAGAGCGAGAGGGCATTCAGGCGCTGGTGATCGATCTCAAGCGGCAGCTTTCGGTGGCCATGGCACGCGACCTGGCGCGACGGCGTGAGCAGCTTCGGGTCGTCAAGCTTCGTGATCCCAAGCAGCGCCTGGTCGATGGCCGTCTCCGTCTCGATGAGCTTAGCGATCGTATGCACCTCGGTGTACAGACGCAGCTGCTGAAGAGCCAGTCGAGACTCGGGCAGGTGAGTGGTCGACTGGATGCGCTCTCCCCGCTGCGGGTGCTCGAGCGTGGCTATGTGGTGGTGACGCAAGAAGACGGTGCAGTCACCTCTGCGAAGGCGCTCTCGGCTGGTGACGCTGTAAGCTTGCGCTTCTCTGATGGAGAGCGATCAGCCTTGATTCAGGATGCTGACGCGTAGCAGGCCTCGACGCCCTTGCCGCTCCTTGTGAGGCTCAGCGCCTCGCCACCACGCTCGAGGGAGATGTGCTCGAGCTTTCGACCTGTCGTTGTATTTGTGACCTGAGTGACCTGGAGTGTGTCCCCTGGCTTGAGGCTGACGAGCAGGACCTCCGTCGATGCCGCGGTGCCCAGCACCATGGTGGTGGGGGCCTCTTCGTCATTTCCTCTGTACAGATGAACCTGTCTGTCGCCGGGTACTGGATCATGGCCGTCGACGGTCTGACAGTAGCGGCTTCGTGTGGGCTGATTGTCGGTCGATGGCGGGAGCACTTCGCGTCCCTGCAGCCCGCGCCACTCGATTGAGCCATGCGGGTGAATGACCCCCGATGGGTCGCTCCGCCAGATGGTCTGACCGAGGAGTACGCTTGCCTGCTCGATGGGCAGGGCCACGGCAGCCATTGCGGTCTCGAGGCCGAGCTTGTTGGGTGCAGTCCAGTGGGTGGCAGCCACAGACGGTCCAGAGAAAGTCAGAGCGAAGAGAATCAGTAGATGTTGCACGAGTACCTCCCGCACGGCCTCTACTGGGATCGGATCGGGGAGCGGACAGCATGAGCCTTGGGTGATCTAGCTCAGTGTCTGATCAGGGTCGCCCTCTGGCATGGTGAGCGGGAAGCGCATGGTGAAGGTGCTGCCTTCGGCCAGCTTGGACTGCACGGCGATCTCACCGCCATGAGCCTCAACGAGTCGCCTGCAGATGGCCAGACCGAGCCCTGTACCTTCTCGCTTGGTGGTGAAGAAGGGGATGAAGAGCTTCTCGAGATGCTCGGGTGCGATGCCCTCGCCAGTGTCGATGATGGCCACGACGAAGGCTGGGTTGCCGCGATTGGGGGGTGCGGTGAGGGTGCCCATGCCGGTGCGTACCACCACCTCGCCTGAGTCACCAACGGCAGACAGCGCGTTCTGTACGAGGTTCAACATCATCTGCCCGAGCTTGTCGGGATCGAGGCTTATCGGGGGCAGTCCAGGGGCGAGCTCAGTCTTGAGGGTGACCTCCTCAGAGAGGCCCTCTGCGCGCACCAAGTCGATGGTGCTCCTGACGACTGCATTGGCATCAACGAGTGCAGCGTGGACCTCGAAGGGGCGGGCGTAGGTCAGGAACTGACTCACCACCTTGTCGAGTCGGTTGGTCTCGTTGATGATGACCTCGAGGAATGCTGGGACCTCTTCAGGCTTGGCTTCACCCTCGAGGTATTGAGCGGCGCCCTTGATGCCGGCCAGGGGGTTTCGGATCTCGTGGGCGAGACCGGCTGACATGGTTCCCAGGGCTGCTAAGCGGTGTTGCTCCTTGAGCTGCTCAAAGCTGTAGATGTTCTCGAGAATCACTGCGGCTCGGCCTACGGTGCGCTCGAGGCGACGTATTTCATCGGCTGAATAGCCATCGGACCAGCGCTCATCACGCAGGTTGACCCAGCCGAGCACGAGGTCGCCACTCCGGATGGGGATGGTGAGGTCGGCGGCCATGGCGTCCATGGTTCGCAGCTGAAGTGCGGACTCCTCGTGGCCAGGCAGTCCGCGCACGACACGCTGCTCGAGGACCGGCCGAGAGTAGAAGGTCGAGCTGAAGCCGTCTGTGAAGGGTCGCTGGGCGATGGTGCGCATCAGCGGTGTCTCTGGCTGGCCACGATCGAGGGTGAGTTCATAGAGCCCTGCGTCTTGTCGCCAGAGGTAGAGGCTCACTTGAGGGGCGCGACCAGAGCTCTGAAGGCGTCCGATGAACTGAGCGTCCAGGCTGTTGAGCGAGATCACCTTGGTCATGGAGCGGTCGATCTCGCGCAGGGTCAGCTCGAGGCGTCGGCCGGGTCGATTGAACCACTCACCCGCGACGGTCTCGATGCGATCTCTCAGCGGGTCGTAGAGGCCCAGAAACAGCAGGCTGGCGAGGAAGATCTGGAAGGTGGCGTGGATGGGGTAGTCAGAGAAGCTACCCACCCAGATGACGCTGACGCCATCCATGACGACGAGCACCAGGGCGGCAGTCGTCAGGGAGAAGATCCGGGCAATAATCTCGTACAGGTCCAGCAGGCGGGTGTGCTCGACTGTCTGGTAGAGCAGGTAGCAGAAGAGCGTTCCCAGCACAGCCCCGACAGGGGGGAAGGCGCCCTGCATGACCATTGATCTGGCGAGCAGGCCCAGTGCTGCAGTGTCTGTGACGGGTCCGATGTTTCGGACGAGCGTCTCCAACCCAGAGAAGACTACCGCACCTGTGAGGAGGGCCAGGAGGGTGGCCATTCGGGCGCGATCGACGGCGTTGTCAGCGGATCGCTGGACGTGCCAGACCTTCCAGATTGTGAGTCCAAACCCACCAAAGACCACCACGGAGAGCGCGACCTCAGCGGGGCTGGCACGGGGCAGGTCACGGTAGAACCACCAGTGCACGGCGACAAAGGCTGCGACGATGAGCGGCGTGATTGCCCAGATCTTCCGAGAGCGGACCGGGCCGCGAGGGGCTGCGCCTCTGAGGAGTCTGTCGAAAAAGAGGATGCACGCGGCGGGCAGGAAGGCGCCCGAGCTGGCGTGAATGTAGTCGAATACTTGAAAGCCTGGCAGCAGGTAGAGGGTGAAGCTGCCGTAGTAGATACTCGCCATTGCGCCCAGCAGCATGAATGCGCGCCGCAGGGGGTCTCGCTTGTCTTTACTCCACGCGCGCATGGCAAAGGCGCCGCACATGAGGGCTGCAAGCATGTAGATGAGCGTGTTCACGTCTGTACTCTATCCGCCTTGGGGTGGTTCTTTGGGTGGTTCTTGCGATAATCATGCGCATGTCCCTCTCACAGTTGCCCAGCATCAATCTTTTATTGAGCGATTCCAGGCTCGCAGCCTTGCCGCATGCGCTCGCCAAGCGGGCGGCCAGGGAGGTGGTTGACGAGGCGCGTGAGGTGCTGCTGGCTGGTGGTGAGCTGCCTGAAGACATGGCAGGTCGAGCAGAGGCGCGGGCTCAGCTCTTGTCAGTGGGTCGACTCAGGCGTGTGATCAATGCCACCGGAATTGTGATTCACACCAACCTCGGTCGTGCGCCCATGGCAGATGAGGTGGTGACGGCTGTGAGTGAGGTTGCCGGCGGCTACTCCAACCTGGAGATGGTCCTCGACAGTGGTGCTCGCGGCGGTCGACTGGAGGGTGTGATCGAGCACACGCTGGCGCTGACGGGTGCTGAGGCTGCGGTTGCAGTCAACAACAATGCCGCGGCAGTGATGCTGGCGTTGACGGCCCTTGCGGAGGGCAAAGAAGTGATCGTGAGCCGCGGAGAGCTCGTAGAGATCGGCGGTTCATTCCGTGTTCCGGAGATCGTGAGTGCTGGTGGTGCCAGGTTGATTGAGGTTGGAACGACCAATCGAACACGTGTTGCAGATTTTGAGCGTGCGATCACGCCGAACACGGCGATGATTCTTCGGGTACATCCTGCGAACTTTAAGCAGGTTGGCTTTACTGAGCGCGCCGACAGACGAGAGATGGTGGCGCTGGGTGCAGAGCGGGGGATTCCGGTGGTTGAGGATCTCGGCTCTGGGCTATTGGGTGCACCCTTATCGCTCGCGGGCACACCGATGCCTGGCGGGCTCGACGAGCACGTACACCAGGTGATCTCGGAGGGGATGGACTTGGTGACCTTCTCTGGAGACAAGCTCCTCGGTGGACCTCAAGCAGGGATTGTGGTCGGCAAGGCAGACCTCATCGCCAAGCTCCGTCGTCATCCGGTGTACCGGGCTGTGCGGCTTGATAAGATGAGCCTGGCGGCTCTCGAGGTCACGCTGCGGATGTTTCGAGAGGGTCGCGAGGAGCAGATTCCTGTGCGTGCGATGCTCGGCCGAACACCGCAGGAGTGTGAGGCATTAGGCCAGCAGATTGTCGATCAGGTTCCTGGAGCAGTCTTTGAGCCTGATGTTGGATTTTCTGGAGGTGGAGCGCTCCCAGGCGAGGGTGTTGCGACGACGGTTGTCGCCATTCGAGGCGGCGACGTCGAGGCTTGGTCGACTGCGCTGAGGCGGGGCTCGCCACCGATTGTGGCCCGTGTCGCGCGGGGTGCGCTGGTCGTCGATCCACGGACCTTGTTGCCGGGTGACGTCGAACGGCTAATAGATAGGCTCAACGGCGTTATTTCTGCCGGCTAAGACTGGATTCATGTCACAAGGCTTCTACGAAATTCTCGGTGTCGAGCATCAGGCGTCCAGCGCCTCGATTCAGGCAGCCTTCCAGGAACAGCTCGCCGAGCTGGTCAGACGTCTGCGTGCTGCGCGGCGTCAGGGTGCAGATGTCACCATTCTTGAGGGTAAGGAGCGCAGCCTCAAGGAGGCGGTTGAGGTCTTGACGGATCCGGTTCGTCGTCAGCGCTACGATGCATATCGGCGTGCGAATCGTCAGGGGATGCCTGAGACTGCCGAGGGCATGTGGGAGCTGGCCAAGGATGCACTGGTTGATCCGCTGGCGATCTCGAGCCTTGATGTTCTGCATCAGACAACGGATCTGAACATTGGTAATCCCTTCAAGGTGCAGCCCAAGCCGAGGCAGTGGGCGCAGCAGCGTCAGCAGACTGCTCCGGCGCCACAGCAGCCTGCACCACAGCAGCCTGTACAGTCGCCGGTCAGCAACGGTAGGGCGAGTACGCCAGATCCATCGACAGAGATCACAGAGCAGATTGAGCGCACGGCGCCGCCGGTAGAGCCTGCAGTGACCACACCCCAGGCGCCACTTCCAGTGGTGAGTGAGCCTGCTGTAGCGCCAGCGGATGCACCTGTTCCTACGCCTCCTCCGCTCAATGACGTCGCCGCGATTGCGGGACGCTTTGGTGTGGATGGTCGCTTTCTGAGTGCAGTTCGAGAGTTACGGAAGCGGTCTCTGGACGAGCTTGCTGATGAGACGCGGATCTCGCTGCGGTATCTCCATGCCTTGGAGAGCAATGACTTTGACTCTCTCCCGGCTGAGACCTTTGTTCGTGGCTACGTGAAGGAGCTCGCTCGGGCTCTCGAGATTCACGAGGTTGATGTGGTCGAGGGCTACCTCGCCCTGTACCGCCAGCAGCGTGGCTGAGTCTATTCATGAGTTGGTGGCGCCTGAGCGCGCAGGCCGGCTGGACAAGTGGGTGGCGGAGTCGATTGGTGTGTCTCGCGCACGGGTGTCGGCGCTGGTGACTGCCGGTCACGTCACAGTAGACGGTCAGCCGGGCAAGAGCGCCAAGAAGCTTCGGGGCGGTGAGGTCGTGTGTGTCGTGGTTCCAGAGCCGCCCACATCGCGACTCATCCAGCAGGACATCGCGGTACCGATCTTGTTTGAGGATGACGATGTCTTGGTGGTGGACAAGCCTGCGGGTCTTGTTGTTCATCCGGCCAAGGGTCATCCCGACGGCACCTTGGTCAATGCGGTGTTCGACAAGCTCGATCCGCACTGCGGTCATGCTGAGCGTCCGGGTATTGTCCACAGGCTCGACAAGGGAACCAGCGGCGTGATGTGTGTGGCCAGGACCCAGCGGGCGTATGACTCACTGACGGCACAGTTTGCTGCTCATACTGTGGAGCGCACCTACCGCGCCTTGTGCTGGGGCTATGCCAAGAAAAACTCAGGCACCATTGAAGCACCACTCGGACGCCACCCCAAGGATCGCAAGCGGTATGCCGTGGTCAACGGCGGCAAGCGTGCAGTGACTCACTGGAAGGCTGTAGAGCGCTTTCGCTTTAAGATTCCGGGCAGTGAGGGCTGGGCGACGTGGTTCGAGTGCAGGCTCGAGACGGGTCGGACTCACCAGGTTCGTGTTCATCTCTCAGACCTGGGCCATCCCTTGATTGGGGATCCGATGTACACACGGCCGACGTACAAGCCTCGGACACAGCTGCCGACGGCTCTCAGAGAGGCCATAGGCCCAATCGATCATCAGCTTCTTCATGCGGTGAGCCTGGGGCTGGTGCATCCAGTGAGCGGCGAGCGTGTGTTCAGGGAGAGCGACCCTCCTGAGGACTATCAGCGGGTGCTCGATCTCCTGAGGGGTTGAGCCCAGACACAAGAACGCCGACCCGAGGGTCGGCGTTCAGGTTGAGAGAGTAGGGTTGACTACTCTTCGTCACAGCCCTCTGAGCACTCGTCAGGGTTGCACTCGTCTTGAGCAACGAGCTCTGTGCCTGTGGACATCGCGTCGATCTGGTCGACGTGAATGGTGAGGCAGTAGTCTTCGCCATCAGAGCAGGCTTCGCAGACAACACCGAAGGCGCTGATCAGGTCGCAGACGGCCTGTGGGTCGTCGTCAGTGATCAGGCCAGCGCCGATGAGGGCACCGGTGAGGTCGCGAGCGTCGATGAGTCCAGCGAGGACTGCACCGCCGATCATGCTTCCGTCAGCAGAGAAGTCACCGGCGAGGGTGAAGTCGTTGATGCTGATGTCGAAGCCGCCAGCTGAGAGGCTGAGGGCATCGGACTCGATGGAGAAGTAAGGAGCGGTTGTGAAGTCAGCGGCGACTGGGAAGTCGATGCTGGGCTCGCACATGTCTTGGTCGGTGGAGCCTTCCTGAGAGAGTGCACCGATGAGCTTGAGGTCTGTGTCGGTTGCCTCGGTGACACCGATGAGGATGTCTTGTGTGAGCAATCCGCCGAGCAAGCCGCCGACGCCTTCAGGCTTCACGAAGCGTGCTTCGTCGAGGGCCACAGCGTAGGTCATGCCGACGAGTGAGTCCGCGCCGCCTTCAAGGGCGCCACCGAGGGCGCTGGTCGTGAAGGTGATGTCCTGTGAGCCTGCGCAGTGTGAGAGTGTCGCACTGTATGTGGTCGCGTTGGCGAGTGGAGCTGATGGAGTGAAGCTGATGATGCTTCCGCTCCAGCCAACAGCGCCGTCTACGCGGTCGCCAGCGGCGCTCTCGAGCATGATTGTGGCGTCCTCATCCTTGTTCTTGATGAACTCGAACTCGACTGCACTTCGGTAGTAGAAGTCAGCAGCTTCGTCAGATGCTGGGTTGGCGAGGCCAACTGTGGGGTCGCCAGCTGCGCAGGCGCTGTCGCCGCCGCCGCCGCCGCTGTCGCCGCCGCCAGCGTTTTCGTCTTTGTCGCTACCGCACCCAATGAGTGCAGCCAGTCCAAGCATATATGTAAATCGAAGCATTGATTTTCTCCTAAATCGATTGTTCTGCCTCGAAGGAAGTGAGGCAGGCCCACGCACCGTAAACGCGCACTCCGCGATCGTCAACGCTGTACGCGGGATTGTCAGCGGCGGGTGTAGGTGCCGGATGCAGTGAGGAACTTGGTGCGGACCTCGAGAAGCAAGCCATCAATCAGTCGCTGCTCATCCTCGGAGAGGTTTCCGGCAGTCTTTGCCTTGAGCATGGTCAAGACGTTGATGGTGTCCTGAGCGAGGGTGAGGTTCATCTTTTTTCGGCCGGTATCTGGGCTCTCGACCTCGCCGAGTGCCACCATGGTCGACTGGACCAGTGTGATGACAAACTGTGAAAAGCTGATGGGTACATCGTCGATGTTCGGTTGCCTGAGCTGGCTCATGAATCCTCCGCCGGGTGAATGCATTGTAATCGAATCCACCGGTTGCTGGGACACAGGTTAAGCACCATCTCCGAGGATCCAATGCTCCGTCTTTTCTTTCTGCTCAGCTTTTTTATGTCGATGCCTGCCGATGCCAAGCGGAAGCGTCTGTCTGTAAAGGACCAGTACGAGCTGGGACTCAAGTACATGCGGCGCGGGATGTACATCAAGTCCATCGAGCAATTCAACAAGGTGCGGAACTATCACCGTGACGATCCTCACTCGGTCAAGGCTGAGCTGGCGATTGGTGATGTGTACTTCAAGAAGCGCGAGTGGGACCTGGCGCGGATGGCCTATGACGACTTTGCGCGTATGCATCCACGGCATCCTGACCTCGACTATGTGAGCTACCGCATTGGCATGGCGAGCTTCAAGAAGGTCTCTCGTCGAGTCGGCAGAGACCAGACGCATACGCAGCACGCGCTCTCAGCGTGGACTGGTTTTGCTGCCCGGTACCCAGAGAGCAAGCACCTCGAAGAGGTAGAGAAGCGGGCCAAGATCTGCCGGGAGCGCTTGGCGATGAAGGAGATCTGGGTGGCGCGTTTTTACAAGCGTCGCGCGGCCTGGAATGCTGTGATTCGTCGTACTGACGGTGTGATGTACAAGTACCAAGACAGTGACCATCTCGCGAAGGCGCTCACTTTGTTTGGTGAGGCGAGTGCCTGGGAGGGCAAGGAAGACGAGGCCAACGGTGCAGTGCTGCGTCTCAAGGCTGACAATCCCAAGGCATCTGAGCGTCTGGCCAAGCAGGTGGCACGCATCAAGGCCAAGCTCGAGCGTCAGAAGCGCTGAGCGGTCACAGTAAAAACAAGCTTGCGCACTCGGGCTGCATCCCATTAGGACGGTGGCCCCGAGCGGGGAATTAGGGCGATTAACTCAGTGGGAGAGTGCCACCTTCACACGGTGGAAGTCACTGGTTCAAATCCAGTATCGCCCACCACCTCGGAGCCCTCACCACACGCTGGTGGGGGCTTTGTCGTATGCGAGGACGCCGACGTTCAGTCGCGATACTGAGATTTGAAGGTCGGGAACGGCGGGAGCGCTGCGACCGCGAAGGGCGAGCACTGCGAGACCTTCAGCGAGTGACCCGGCCCGTCGGGAGAATCCGCAGCCAGCGGAATGGAGCGGTAGGGCAAATCCAGTATCGCCCACCATTTGCGGAGCCTCTGCCAGTGATGGTGGGGGGTTTTTTTTAACTTCGGTGCCGGTTTCCGAAAGCCACGAGTTTGCCAGTCTTCAGGTAGGTTTCGACGCCCTCGATAAACTGTTTGAAGTCCTTGTTTTCGTCTACCAGTCGGTTCACAGATTC
>Ga0315315_10000576_pt1 | contig 31280 bp, 31 predicted proteins | sample M140m3416metaG_FD_203699 | JGI IMG/M metagenome (GOLD analysis project Ga0315315, IMG submission 203699) | Ammonia-oxidizing marine archaeal communities from Monterey Bay, California, United States - M1 40m 3416 | ecosystem: Environmental > Aquatic > Marine > Intertidal zone | place: USA... | reverse complement strand
TCATTGGAGATATTCAACAGGAACTTGGCGAAAAATTATCTGATGCTATCGGAGATAGAGCAAAATTTAAATACTGTGACGTAACTGACGAAACTCATGTAGAGGAACTCATGAGATCAGCTATTTCATCATATGGTAGTTTAGATATAGTCATGAATAATGCGGGTATTGTAGGGTCAAGAGGTCCGATAGCTTCTATAGAAGCATCAGAGTTTAAAGCTACATTGGATATCCTCCTCTTCGGAACGTTTCTCGGAATCAAATATGCAGCCCCATATATGGAAGAGCAGAAATCAGGTTCTATCATCAACGTAGCCAGCACCGCAGGAGTGACAGGTGGACTTGGTCCTCATGTTTACGCTGCAGCAAAACACGGCGTTGTAGGTTTGACAAAAAACGTAGCCGCTGAATTATGTAGGTCAGGAGTTAGGGTAAATTGCATCGCCCCAGGGTCAACAGTGACACCATTGGTAGCTGCGGCCTATACTGATAATCATAAAGCGCTTGATGAAGTAAGTGAAATAGTTAAAGCTAAATCACCTATCCTTAACAGACCTGGCATGCCTTTGGATGTAGCGAATGCGGCACTCTACCTTGCTTCAGTTGAATCTGGAAATACTAATGGTCATTGCTTGGTAGTTGATGGAGGGCTGACTACAGGTTCTACGGCCAATGATCCTCCGCATTCTGAACCGATGCCATTTCTTCGTGAAGCTGGACAACAAGGACTATAACAAGAGTGAATATTGGTTTAATACCACAAAAATGGGCGCGGTTAACTCCCCAAAAATTAGCTGTTATTGACGCAGAGAATGATAAAAGAATAACATTCTTCGAGCTCGAAAAACTCGTGAACAAAATAGCTTTAAGTTTCATCTCTATTGGATTGACCAAAGGAGATAGGGTTGGAATTTTGAGCAGGAACTCCATAGAGCATCTTGCTCTCTTCTACGCATGCGGAAGATTAGGGCTAATAGCACAACCTATGAATTGGCGATTATCTGCTTCAGAGATAGTAAAGATAATTGAGAATGGGAAACCAGTCGCGATGATTATTGAAGGCCACTTAGCTGGTTTAGCCAGCCAAGTAAAAGCAGGAACAAGCGAAGTGAATCATTGGTTTGAGTACGGAGAGATGGGAGATGGTTCATTCGAGTCTTTAGTAGAGAAGCAGAGGGTAGAGGAACCATCGCAGCTATCTGATATTGGGGGAGAGGACCCATTCTTTATTCTCTATACTGGTGGCACAACAGGTGAGTCTAAGGGCGCTCTGCATTCCCATGAGAGTGTCTGGTATGGAATGCAAAATCAAACAGTTGCCGAGCGCATAGTGCCCTCAGACGTATACATGCTCACAGGCCAAATGTTTCACATTCCTATCGTATTGGCAATGAACTATCAGGCTCACGGCTGCCCACTGGTTTTAATGAATTTCGATGCAGCGTTAGCGCTTACTTTGATACAGGAAGAAAATGTTTCAGCCTTCTTGGGCGTTACAACAATGCTTAATTGGATGATGTCTGTCCCGAATTTCCAGTCGTATAACCTGACTTCTCTTAGGAATATCCAATATGGTGGTGGCCCAATGCCAACCAGAGTGATAAGAGAGGCGCTTGACTCATTTCCTTGCAGCCTGATTCAGGGGTACGGCCAGACTGAAGGAACAACGATGACTTTCCTGAGTCAAGAAGATCATTATGCAGCAATAAATCAAAATATCCACCCCGAAAGACTTCGTTCTTGTGGCAGGGAAGGCTTTGTTACTTCAGTCAGAATAGTTGATACAGAAGGGAATATAGTTCCGCAAGATAACAAATCGCCTGGAGAAATTATCGTCAAGTCGAAGGCAAATATGTTGGGGTATTTCGGTAGGCCTGATTTAACACAGCAAACGATTCGTAATGGGTGGATGTGGACAGGTGATATCGCAACTTGGGATTCTGAGGGTTATTGCTATATTGTTGATCGGGCTAAAGATATGATCATCTCTGGCGGTGAAAATATTTACTCCGTTCAAGTTGAAGAAGCAATTGGGAAAAATGAGGGTGTATTAGAGGTTGCGGTAGTAGGCGTTCCCGATGATGAATGGGGGGAATCAGTAAAGGCATTTGTCGTAGCAAAGCCAGGATACACCTTGACTTCAGATGACATAATGACTACTGCGAAAGAGAACTTGGCTAGTTACCAAAAGCCAAAATTTGTTGAATTCGTTCCTGAACTGCCCAAAGCTCCTACAGGCAAGATATTGAAGCGCGATCTTCGACGCAATTCGGAGAATCTGTAAAATACAAAGTCAATGAACAACTGGACATTCGTTTGCCACATCTAGAACTTTGTACACCCGACCAATACCCAAACAAAAAGCAACGTAACCAGATAAATCAACAATCTGATCATCTGAAAACCATATTCGGAGGCTCTCAAAAAATATATCGTCCATAGAATCGGGTGAACTGCAAAATTTTTCTGCGAAACGATAAGCGTGAGATTCTTGGTTATCTAATGTTGCTGGCTCTTTACCGCTTATTATCTGAAGGTATTCCTCTTCGGTAAGTCTCTTGTCCGCTCCCGACGAACTTCGAGTATCAAGTCATATGGGACATTGGTTTATTACGGCTATCCGCATCCGTGCAACCTCTCGGACTCTCCTCGAAAGAAGCGTCATTTCATGAGTTGCTATCCGAAAACTATCAATAGCATCGCTAAGACCGCCAGTCATTTTCCATAAGCGAATTCTTTCAGCATCTTCACCATCAGGAATTTTTATTCTTGCCATTATTTCCAAGCTTATTTATTTAGGCTTACGCATCAACACCCAGATAAGCCGACTGAAGAGCAGTTGGGTTATCTACATATTCTTTTGAGTCGCTTTGGAGTACAAGATCACCATTTCTAAGTACATAGAATCGTGAACAATATTTCAAGGCGAGACCCGCGTTTTGCTCCACTAGAAGAAGGGTAACGTCCTCTGAGAATAGATCTCCTAACTGTTCGTAAAATTCCTTTACGAGAAGTGGTGCTAGCCCTAATGACATCTCGTCTATCAGTAATAGCTTCGGTTTCGCTATTATGGCTCTACTAAGAGAAAGCATCTGCTGCTGACCACCACTAAGGAGCCCGGCAGCTTGTTTTCTTCGTTCCTGAAGAATAGGGAACTTCTTGTAAACGGTCTCAAGCCCTTCTTCAAGAAATTCGGGAGATTTACCGTAATTGGCTACCTTTAAGTTATCTTCAACGTTTAAACCCGGGAATACGCGACGCCCCTCAGGAACTTGGATGACTCCCATATCCACAAGAGCGGAAGGATTTACGCCACCTATTTCGTTGTCGCTAAATGATATTGTTCCTTCTGTTGGTGTCAGAAGACCCGAAATCGTTTTGAGAACGGTTGATTTACCTGCGCCGTTAGCACCTAGCAAAGCAACCTTCTCGCCCGGTGCGACCTCTAAATCCAAACCATGAATTACTTCATTTCTGCCATATCCAACTTTTAAATCTTTTATTTTCAATCCACTCATATCATGTTCCTAAATAAGCAGCTATTACTTGCTCATTCCTAGTTACTTCTTCTGGCGTACCGTCAGCAATAGTCTTTCCAGCGTCAAGTACCAAGATTCTGTCACTCACATCCGCTACTAATTCAACGTTGTGTTCAATTATAAGAACTCCAGCCGATATGTGGGTCGCATACTCCTGGACTTTTTTCATCATCTCAAGTGCTTCAGCTGTAGGCAATCCTGCTGCTGGCTCGTCTAAGAGAAGAATTGATGGGTTGGCTGCTAAGGCTCTGACAACGTCAACTCTCTTCTGCAGACCATAAGGAAGATCTTCAACTTTCTCGTCCCAATACTCTAGAAGATCCATGTGGTCTAAAAGCTCAGCTGCGAGATAGTGTGCTTTTCTTTCCTCGCGAAGCACCCAAGGTAACCTGAATGACTCAGCAATTCGTCCGTATCCAATATTTCGATCAAGACCCAATAAAGCATGTTCAAGAACATTTAGGTCATCATGGAGATTTAGGTTCTGAAAAGTTCTTCCTACACCTGCTAAGGCCCTCGTATGTATAGGCTTTTGTGAGATTTCTGTTCCGTCAAGTATGAATTGGCCAGTTGCTCCTTTGACATGCCCTGTAATCGCATTAAATAGAGTAGTCTTTCCTGCTCCATTGGAGCCGATCAATCCGGTTACGCCTCCTGCAGGTATTTCAAAGGAAACTCCGTCAACAGCTTTAACTCCTCCAAATGCTACAGCAGCGTCGCGGACAATTAGGTTTCCTTTAGGTTCCGACGATGATAGGGGAGCAAGGAATGTAGATTCCAGTGGTAAAGCTGAAGCAGATACCGATGTTGAGCCGACTATTTCATCTTTATTGGATGGAATAGCGTTCTTTATACGGTCGCCGAGCCACTCGAACATCCCTACAAGCCCATCCGGCGCAATGAGCGTGAGGATAATAAGAGTTCCACCATAGATTAGTCCTTCGTATTCCTGAACGTCTCGCGACAGTTCGGGCAGCCATTTGACAAAAGCGGCTCCCAAAACAGCACCCATCAGCCTGTGTTTCCCACCGATAATTAGAGCGAGGACAACAATAATAGATAGGCTTACACCGTAATTTTCAGGTATAGCAAAACGAAGAGTGTGAGCATATAGCACACCACCAATAGCTGCGAGACCTCCGCCAATTGCAAAACAAAGTATTTTGAGCCAAGCAACCGGTAACCCTGCTGCACGAGCCGCAGTTTCGCTTGTTCTTAATGCATTCCAAGCTCTACCAGTTCGCCCATCCTGATAATTCCCAACTATCCAGAAAGTAATCAGCATCAATACAAGTGCTATTCGAACCAATGTAGGTCCGCGTGAGAATTCATAACCGAACAGTTCAAGTTTGCCTACTGGCTTGCCAGAGCCACCTCCAGAGAATTGTTTCCACTCAAATAGAACTTGTACCCCAACGAAAGCAACAGCAAATGTTGCGAGCGCTAAATAAAGTTCATTTACCCGTAAGCTCGGGAAACCAATTAAGAGTCCCAATAGAAATGCCACTCCGAAAGCGATTGGTATTTCAGTTTCAAGTCCTCGACTCCAAACAGTCGTTATGTTCGCCGATAGAAAGACACCAGCAGCCACGAAGATCGTATGTCCTAAAGTCAATTGACCCGCCATGCCAAAGACGACGATGAGGCTGGCACCAATAATAGCGAAGATTATTGTGTTCATAATTGTTTGCGAATATTCCGAATATGTTCCGGCCAATAGATAAACAAGCAATATCCCTAGGAATCCGAAATAATGATTTTTTTTCAGAAACTTCGGTAACGGTATACCTGCTCGTTGAAGAGCATTTTCCTGGATTTCTGCGTTGTTGCTCATACTCGTTCATGTCCTTTCTCTCTTGTGAAGAGTCCATGGGGCCGAATTAGAAGGACTATAAACACTATTACTACAGGAAGGGCTGCGGCGAACTCTCTAGGTGCCCATTTGATAGTAAATGCTTCCAGTTCTCCAAGGAGTAGTCCTCCAGCGACGCCTCCTGAGAGGCTTAGGAAACCTCCGAGGATAGCGGCAACGAAGCCTTTGATAAAGATGATATTCATATAGTCCTGCTGTAAGAAAAGAACCGGAGCGAATACAATTCCGGTTACCCCTCCCACCAAAGCCGAAAGGACCCAAGTCCATATTGATACAGTAGATTCCTTGATTCCCATGAGTTTTGCTGCATCTTGGTCTTCCGCAAAAGCTTTCATCCCCAGACCTAGCTCAGTTTGGTTGATGATGTAGCCAACAATAGAGAGGGTGACAAAAGTGGTAATTGCCACAACGAGATGCCATGCATTTAGTCTGAAATCACCTATTAGCCAGTTTATTCGGTCAATATCTCCGGGAACTCGATATCGACGAGCTGTTCCGCCCCACCATAGTAGCGAAACGTTTGCGAGGAATTCTTCTACTCCCAACGTCATGATAACAATTGGCAAGAAATCGCCTAATTTGACTAGAGGTCTTACAGTGAGTCTCTCAACAACGTAAGTTCCTGCCCCAGTCATTATCAATGCAAATAGAATTGCCAGTCCAAATGGGATATCTTGTTCAGCTGCCCACCAATGCGCAAGGAATCCAGATATCCCTGCCATTGTTCCAGCAGCAAAATTAAGGATACGTGCTGTTTTGTAAACCATAACAAGGGCAAGTCCAATTAATGCGTATGCAAAACCAGATACAAGACCCTGCCAAGCTATTTGGATATAGTCAACCATCGCTCTCCCGACGTTGGAATTTTTGACAAGTTTAGGGCCCCTATTGGGGCCCTAAACCGTCATTGATTAATTATTAGTAGAGGTTACTCTTGGCCTACTACTAGTTCTTCCCATGCTCCGTCTTGAACTTGCAAGATGATCACATCGTTGTTTCCAAGATGATTCTCAGCTGAGAAGTTAAGCGGACGCATAATTCCACCTGTGTCAAAGTCTTTGATAGTTTCACCAGCTGCTACAAAGCTTTCTACAGTTAGACATTCACCGGCTAGTGTTAGCATTTCTTCGAGGACTAATCCTCCAGTGTATGCAAGCAAGCTAGCTGTACTGATTTGTGCTTCTTCTGCGCCTGCAGCAAACATCGCTTCACGATATGCATTGAGACCAGGCTTGTCGCCTGTAGCTGAAGAAATAACGTTAACACCGTATGCACCTTCGGACAGTTCGCCTGCGAGCTCAATAGTGTTCGCAGAAATTGTTCCTGTTGAGCCCCAGAATCTGGCTTCTAAACCTAGTTGGTCTGCTTCAAGAAGGAATTGAGCGAATTGTGTATCGCCAGTTCCAACGTAAACATCTGTTACGCCTGAATCAATGAATGAAAGGATTTGAGGACCATATGTCGTCGAATCTCGTTCCCAGGTTTGCTCATCTACAAGGAGATCTCCACCAGTGCTGTCTTTGTATCCCTGAACAGTTTGTTCACCGTCAACTGAGTTAATGGTCATCAGTCCGACTTTGACTCCGTCAGTTCCAAAGTTATCTACTAGGTAGTTTCCAAATCCTTTGGTTTGAGCATAAGCCGGTGGGTTAACCGAGAAGAACAGCGGGTGATTGTTCACGTCATAGAAGCTCAAATCTTGAGCCCATGGGAACAATGATGGTGTGTTTGACTCGTCATGCAAAGGTAGCGCAGCCTTTAAGGTTGCTGAACCGATGCTTGCCCAAATGGCGAAAACATTCTCTTGTTCAATAAAGTATTGTGCGTTAGAAACGGTCTTCTCTGGGTTGTAAGCATCATCTTGAACAATGAATTCAATCATTCTTCCATTGATACCGCCACCTTCGTTGATTCTATCTCTTGTTACTTCCATAGCGAGAACAGCTTGTTCTCCCAAAGCAGCTAGGTTACCGGTCATAGGTTGTGATGATCCAAATAGGATTTTGTCATCGGTAACACCTCGAGCTAGTTCACATTCTTCCTCAGCTGATTCGCTGCTGGAGTCTTCACTGCTTGAACTTTCACTGCTTGAACTTTCACTGCTTGAGCTTTCGCTTGCAGAGCTACTTGAAGAATCATCATCATCTCCACAGCCGGCTGCAACTAAACCCAATACAGCAAAAATAGCAAGTAATTTCCATAATTTACTTTTCATATTTTCCCCTCGTTGGAAGGCCAATTAAAAACTGGCCAAATATATATCTTTTATATTAAACCTTCAGAACGATAGTTGGTCAATTAATAGAATTTTATTTCTAATACTCTGTAGGGGAGCGTACAAAACTTATTTAACAAGAAGTAAAGAAGCAGCTTCCTCCGCTGCCATTCCAATTTTGACTCCACGTACCCGAGCATGGGAATTTGCAGCAGAAATTACTCCGTCATGATAGTGGGATAAACCACTGCCCATACGAGCAAGCTTTGCATCGACTGTTGCCCCAGCAAGACCAGATGCTTCGACGATTGTTAATCCGGCAATTCCAGAATCATCCATTCCTCGTCCCCCATCACTGCATATAAAACCCCAAGGGTTGCAACGAAGTAGATATGGAACAGCAGACCGACCAGTGTGACCAGCAGTTACTAGGACATTGCGTTTTGAATCCTCATCAGTTCCGAAAGCAATTGAATCGGTTGCTATTACGTGACGACCATCTGATGATGTTTGCATAATAGTTCTATTTGTTGTTTCTGAAGGAGATGAAGATTTGCTTTCGATAGTTAATAACAAGAGAGAAGCTTCTTTGACTGTCATGCCTTCTATAACGCCACAGTTTTTCGCAAGTTGATTAGAAAAGCTAATGATTCCATGTTCGTAGAGGTGAACTCCGTTTCCTAGATGGGCACTCATTACGTCTGCGACTGCAGCAGGTATGTCTAATGCTTCAAGAAACCAAAGACCAGCTATTGCGGAACCTTCTGGACCTATCCCACAATCCATTCCAATTGCAGCTTTGGGGGCATTATCTGCAATAAAGCGTGCGGGGAGGACACCGCAGTAAGACGCATTTACGCAAACGTCTGTTGCCGTATTGCGAGCGTCGACATCATAAGCAGAATCCATCGCGACTATTTTCCGTTCAGACTCTTTATCTGTGTACATAACGGTTTGCTTATCTTCTTCAGTCACCATTGTGTCTCCTCCTCGGTTGTGGGCCTCGGTCGCTGGTGTCGTCAGTTACGCCTATTTCGCGTAATTCAATTTTTCTAACCTTTTCAGACGGTGTCTTTGGTAAAGCTTCAACGATTTGGACGTATCGAGGTATGGCGAAATCAGGAAGTTGTATTTCGGAGTATTCCCAGATTATTTCTGCAGTGATTTCATAGCTTTCAGAGGGTACAACAAATACCATAACTTCATCTTCTCCTGCTTCCTGGTCCGCTGGAACTCCGATAGCAGCAACCTCTTCTATTGAATCGTGGCTGACCAGCGCTTGCTCAATTTCGAAAGAGCTTATATTCTCACCCCTTCTCCGTAGGGCATCTTTCAGTCTGTCAACAAAGTAGTACCATCCATGTTCATCACGCTTTAGGCCATCACCTGTGTGGAACCAAAGATTTCGGAATGCTTCAGCTGTCTTTTCAGGCATGTTGAAGTAGCCCTGACAGGTAGTCCAAGGGAATTTAGGCCTAACTACTAGTTCGCCTACAGCACCTATCGGAACTTCTTCGTCAGTATGGGGATCCACTAGTCGAATATCAAACCAGTCTTTGTTTAATAATCCTGCTGCTCCTGGAGGGCGTTTCTCTCCATAAGGGGTGAGTATCGGCATACACGTTTCGGTTAAGCCAAAGACTTCCACAAATGCCTCAATCCCAAATCGTTCTTTATATTGCTCAAGAATTGAACTAGCGGTAGGAGCAGCAAATACACAGCGAAGTTTGTTATCCGAATCTGAGATCTTTGGTTCTTGGTGCCAAACAAAGTCCATCATTACACCTATGAAATTAGTAACAGTAGCTTCCGAATCTCTAATTTGATTTATCCATTCTGATGCACTGAATCTTTTCTGAAGAACATACTTTGAGCCAGCGATAAGAGCCGGGTACGCAGCGAGAAACTGCGAATTGCCATGGAAAAGCGGACCGCAAGACATGTATGTATCTGAATGAGTTAATTGAGTAAGCGACACTGTCTCGTCAGCAAAAAGATACATGTGGGCATGTGGCATCATGACACCCTTGGATAATCCAGTTGTTCCAGATGTAAAGAAAATAGAACCAAGGTCTGAATGAAGAACATCTGGAAGGTCAACCTTTTCGGATTCGAGTAACTCACTCCAACTGAGAACGTTCTTGCCTGTGTGTGATAGAGCTTGCTTCCCTCTGATTATTTCATCGTCATCGCCAACTAAGACAAAGAGCTCTACAGAATTAAAAGCCTCAAAAACATTCAGTACTCGAGGAATGTAATCTGGGTCAATTACTGCAACTTTTGGGGTAGTGGTCGAAACTTGGTGAGATAAGAAAGCTCCTTTATAGGCGGTGTTGATTGGTACTTCTACAAGACCTGCTAAAGAACTCCCAAGCCATGAAAAAATATATGCAGAGCAATTTGGAATCATTATTAAGACACGGTCTCCACTGGAAATACCTGGAGAAAGCATGCCTGATCCGATACGTTCCGCAATATCAAGTGTCTGCGCATACGTATAAGACTCGTTGGCCCAAGGTATTTCTAAATATGTGGAGTCCGGTCTTTCAGAAGCATGTTTTCTTAAGACGCTAGGCGAATTCCAATCAGCTCTTGAGTCAAAGGTTGGGGAGTATTGTTCGTAGTAGTTAGTCATTGTCTTGACCTGCCAAGCCACTCCGGGGCGGAAAGTTTGCTTTTCGCTTTTCCATGAAAGCATTTGCGCCTTCAAGCATGTCCGGGGAACCAATTGCCTGTATCAACGCCCCTAGGCTATTAACCATATTGTCTCTCATTTGGTGGTACATCACGTTTGAGCTGGCTTTAGCAACTTCAAGATACCGGGGGCTCATTTGAATTATTTCTTCACACCACTGTTGAACTTCATCATGAAGCATTTCATCTGGAACGACTTTATTGATCCAACCAAGTTCGTATGCTTCTTCAGCTGAATACTTTCTGCAAAGGAAAGATACTTCCTTTGCTCTTTTCTCTCCAATAGTCATAGCTAGTAAATTTGTGCCACCGAGAACAGGGGCGCTACCAACTTTCACTCCTGTTTGCCCCAATTGAGCACTTTCAGCTGCAATTGCTAGGTCGCAGATAACAACAAGTTCGTTTCCTCCTCCGAAAGCACCTCCGTTCACCGCAGCTATTATCGGGAAAGGGGCATTTCTGATCGCATCAAACAACTCTAAACTTCCCACAAACATCGCTCTTACATTCCAAAAGTCTGCTTCTGCTAAGTTGCCCAAGTAGCCTCCAGCGCAGAAGGCCCTACCATTGCCTGTGATAACTCCCACACGAGCATCCATATTCTCTCGTAATGCAAGAACTATTTCATCAACAGTTTGTCTTCCATATGAATTTAGCCTCTCCGGACGATTTAATGTAATCCAGAGTACGTCACCTTTTCTTTCTACGAGAATGTCTTCCATTTATTCCTCCTGCTTTAACAACTGCTCATGAAAATCTATTAATGTTTTGCTTTATTGTAAAACTCATACAAGTTTGAACAAATAGAGTTTTAGAGAAACGACCAAACGCTTTGACAGAATTAAGGAAAATTCATCTTGCTTTAGTTTCATCTGTCGTGCTTTGGGGTGGAATGTTTGTCGCTTACGCGTATCTATTACCCACAGTCCCAGCTACTGAGATCATTACTATAAGGTTCATTCTTGTTTCAATTTCGTTTGTATTTGTTTTTATTCTTTTCAAGAAGACTAGGCCCAAAATCCCCAAAGAGAAAATTGGACGACTGGTCCTCCTAGCGGCAATAGGTATCCCAGGTTCTCAACTCCCTGCAATACATTCGCAGAATTATCTATCGCCTTCATTAGCATCTGTTCTAGTAACTACCTCTCCTGCTTGGGCAGCTGTGCTCTCTGGTTGGATACTTCGAGAGAAACTAAGGAATGCGCAGATAGTAGGATTCATTATCGCTTTTGTTGGGGCAGCGATTGTTATTATTTTCGGATCCGGATCAGGGGCGTTATCAATTGATAACCCATGGGGGGCAGCTCTTTGTCTCGTAGCACCTTTCACATGGGCTATTTTTAATGTTCTATATAAACGTGAATTCGGAAATTTAGATCCATTCAGCACAATCGGTGTCTGTTTAATTATTGGTTCTTTTGTAATGATTCCGTTCTATAAATCTGCTTATGAGAACTTAGGCAAGTTCTCTGGATCGCAATGGGGATGGATGGTTTACACAGCAATAGGAGGAACTGTACTTGCTTATTACCTTTGGTATTGGGCTCTTCAGAGGTTTGAAGCAAATAAAACGATGTCATATAACTACGCTGTTCCTATCTCAGCGTTGCTTTGGTCGTGGCTAGTAATGGGAATATTTCCGAGCCTTATTTCTGTTCTCGGTGGAATTATTCTTGTGGGAGGGGTCTATCTAACTCAGACACAGATGATATTTAGGAAAAGAGAAGGTCTTCCAAATGAAGTCAAGTGAACAAGTTCTATCGGAATTGATGGAACAAGGGTATTCAGTAGTTAACGGATTAATTTCACCTGCAGCGATTACTGCTATAGGAGAAACATTAAAGATAGCTATTTCAGAACTTCCCTATGGAGCAAATAGCTTCGTAGGGACAAAGACGAAGAGACTTCACTCACTTTTTGGGAAACTAAGAGATCTAGATGATTTAACCATTAATAAGGGAATATTAACTGTTGCAGAGACACTACTGGGTGACGTTATACTTGGGGCATCCGTCGCAACTCAAATTTATCCAGGGGAGACGAAACAGCCCTTTCATTATGACGATGGGATATATCCGCTCCCTAAGAAATTTAAAGAAGTTAAGTTAGGGGTGATGTGGGCAATAGATGACTTTACCGAAGATAACGGAGCCACAATCGTAATCCCGCAAAGCCATGGGAAAAGAGAAAGCTACAGTAGCTTAGGAAATGCTCAGGAAAAGATTATTGTAATGCCAAGTGGGTCAGCGCTGTTATACCTTGGGTCCCTATGGCATGCAGCTGGAGGGAACAGAACCAACGATCCTCGACTTGGACTAATATTGCAATATGTGCAGAGCTGGTTGAGGCCTCAGGATTCTCACTTAATCTCCGTGCAAATTGAAGAAGCTAAGAAATTGGAACCGAAACTACAGGCGTTGTTAGGATATTCAATGCGTCAACCGTTCTTAGGTTATGTCGATGGGATTAATCCAATGGAATTATTAACTGAGTAGAAAAAAGGTTTAGGTAAATTGCAAGCTAACCCAAATGATATTGATCAATATGTTTCTTCGGGATGGTGGGAGGAAACAAAAGGATTATCAGATTTCGTTGAAGGAAACGCCATAAGAAACCCAAATGGAATTGCATATCAAAATGCTGACTTTTCGATTACATGGGCGGATTACTTTAGGAAATCGAAAAAACTAGCTCACATACTTTCAAAGAAGTTAGAACAAGGAGAAAGGGTGCTTGTCTGGTTGCCAGACAATGCCAATGTTCATATTGCATATCTAGCTTGTGAGATCGCTGGATTAATTGCTGTAGGTGCGGGTTGGAAAGCCGGATTGCAAGAACTTATGCATCTCTCAAATAAAACTACTGCTTCAATTCTGATTACAAATGATTCAAATAATCATGGAACCCGTGATGAAGTTTCAAAGTACTTAAATATTGACTCACTTGCAATTGAAACTAACTTGAATGATTTACATGTGGATGAGCCAAATCCTGACGACGAATGCCGAGTAGGTCCCTCAGACCTTTGGTTTGTCAATTCAACTTCAGGAACTACAGGTTTGCCTAAATGCGTAATGCAAACTCAAAATCGATGGTTCTATTTCCACAAAAAAGCTGTTGAGTTTGGGAATTTAGATAGCAACGATATTTGGATGAGCCTAGTTCCAGCGCCATTTGGATTTGGCTTATGGACAGCTCACGTTACTCCCTCTCTTCTGGGTGTGCCTTGTTTTCTGCAAGAACGCTTTGACCCTAGGAAAGCCGCTGAACAGATTGAGAAGTATTCCGTTACGGTTCTTTGTGCCGTTTCATCTCAATTCGTTATGATCCTTGATGCTAGTGATGATATTGATCTTTCGTCTTTGAAAGTTATCTTTACAGGCGGAGAAGCGATCTCCCCTTTGAGGGCTAAGGAGCTTGAAGATAGATCTGGTTGCCGTGTTCTGAATTTCTATGGATCAAATGAAACTGGAACACTAAGCGGAACAACAACTGGAGATCCCTCAGATAAGCGTTACTCCACTGCAGGAAAAGTAATTCCAGAAATGCAGGTCCGCCTATACGATCCCGCTACTCGACAGCGACTGCCTGATATCGGTAGGGGGCAACCGGCGTGCAAAGGGCCAGCTTTGTCGTTAGGTTACTGGATGGACGATACAGCAAATTCTGAATTAATGACAGAAGATGGCTGGTTCCTCATGGGTGATCTAGTAGAAGTTGAACCAGAGGGTTGGTTGCGTGTCACGGGAAGAGTTTCTGACTTTATAATACGAGGTGGGAAAAACATATCTGCAGTAGCCGTCGAAAGAGAAGTAGAGCTTCACCCAAAGGTAGCTTTAGTGGCCGTCGTCCCGAAGCCAGATGCAAAACTAGGGGAAACAGCTGCAGCCTATGTACAGCTCCATAAAGGGGAACAACTTAATCTAGATGAATTGAAATTATTTCTAAAAACAAAAGGAGTCTCGATTGAATGGTGGCCTGAGTCTCTATACGTATTAGAGAATCTGCCAATTTCATCTGGCGGAAAAGTGGCTAAAGGTGAATTAAAAGAATTGATCAAAGAAAAGGAGATAGAGAAATGAGGGTAATCGTCACAGGAGGAGCTTCGGGTATCGGTAAGGAAATTAGTGACTACCTAAGAACAGAGTCTTACGACGTTATTAGTGTTGATATTCAAAACGAATCTGCACCTGACATAATTAAACTTGATGTATCCAATGAGAAATCCTGGGAAGCCCTATTTGAACAAATTGGACCTGTGCAAGGACTAGTTAATTGTGCTGGAATCAGAACAAGAAGCACGATAGTAGAAACGTCCTTAAAAGAATTTGAAGAGCATATGAGAATTAATGTCACTGGTACATGGCTTGGTATCCGCTCACTGTTCCATAATCACAAAGATGGACAAAGCGCCTCAATTGTAAATATTGCCTCAGTGAATGCCTTGATAGCTGTTCCTGGCCAAGCTCACTATGTGGCAAGTAAAGGGGCGGTAGTCGCACTAACAAAAGCAGCTGCAATTGAAGGAGCCGAAAAGCGGATACGGGTCAATGCAGTAGCACCAGGCGCTATACGAACTCCGATGACAGCCGAACGTTTAAGCGACCCCGGCCAGGTTTCATGGCTTGAGGGACGCGTTCCGCTCGGCCGAGTAGGTGAACCACTTGAAATTGCTTCTGTAGCTAAATTTCTTTTAAGTTCTGAATCTAGTTATATAACAGGTACCACTATTTACGCTGATGGTGGATGGACATCGAATGGAGTTTGATATGTTCCCTTTATCTGATTTTTACCATTTCGGCTTAGTCGTGACTGATTTTGATGGAGCACTTGAAGAGCTTTCATCAAATTTAGGAATTCAATGGGCTAATGTTACTGAGTTTGAAATAGTGTGCGAACAACCTAATGGGATTGTTTCGGCAGATATGAAAGTCGTCTACTCAACGACTGGCCCTCCTCATTACGAAGTGATAAGACTTGCCCCGGGAACAGTATGGGGGCAAGCAAACATGGGAGTTCATCATCTCGGGTTCTGGAGTAAAAATCTTCAGGAAGACCACAAACGATTAACAGAATCAGGTTATATGTGGGAGTCCACTTACTATAACCCGGACACAGAGGGGCCTTTCGGCTTTACCTATCACACTTTGAATAATACGGGGTTGCGAGTTGAGCTAGTTGACGTGGCTCGGAAGCCAGCTTTTGATAAATGGATGGCAGGCGGCGATTTTCCATCGGCTATGGATCCCGGAGGAATGCGAAGTTGACGACTGTGGCAGATATTGTAGTAATAGGAGCCGGTCCAGCAGGTATGGCAACTGCACTAGAGGCTGCAGTTAACGGAGCATCGGTAATACTCCTTGAAGCTGATACTTTGATTGGCGGAAATGCTGCACGTTCTACTGGTTATCTTGCATTCCAGGGATTCGATATGCAAGATGAAAAAGGATACCAAGACAGTGCAGACCTGTTCGTAGCTGACATGCTTAATGAAGTTGATCGACAGAAGTCAAAGTACGGAATAGAATTTGACCTCGAGCTAGCTAAAATTTTTGCAGCGGAATCCTCAAGTACATATAGATGGCTAATTGACTTAGGGTTTGAATTCAATAGATTTTTGTCACGCCCTCTTCAGCACTCCGTAAATAGAATGATTGATGTGACTGACACAGGCATGTTTACCAAAGTATTTGAGGATGCCTTAGCTAAAAGCAATGTAGAGATTAGAACGTCAACACGAGTAAAGAGGTTGATAACTAACGGCCTTGAAGTCGTCGGAGCTCAAACTGATGGTGAACGATTCGAAGCAACTAAAGGAGTTGTCTTAGCTGCAGGTGGTTATCAAGCGAACTTGTCAATACGCAAGAAATATCAACCAGAGGGTATGGCCTCAACTCCATATCTCGGAACACCGCATGACATAGGGGATGGGCATACTATGGGCCAAGAAGTAGGTGGGGAACTCATAAATATGACGATGATTCCCCCTCTGATTATGGTGGGGTCTGCTTTGGTTGAAGACTCGATTGCAGTCAATACCGATGGTATGAGATTTCATGATGAAGCTGGACCCTATGATTACAGAGTTAAGGAATTACAAAAGCAACCAGAGCATTTAGCCTTTTACATATATGACAATGAAACTTACGCCAAGAAAACACAATTGATCAATGAGATGCCTGACGCTCCAGTATCAGCGGCGTCGTTAACAGCATTGGCCGAAATAATTGAAGTAGATTCGGAAGGACTGAATGAATCAGTTGCTTCTTGGAATGATATTTTGAGGTCTTCTCAGAAATATGACCCTAACTTTGGTAGGGTCATATTTCCCGACGGTCGGCGCGAAATAAAAGAACCTCCATTCTTTGCATCCGAAATGATTGTGGGAATTAACTTTCCTGCGGGAGGGTTCCGGGTAAACGGGGATCTACAGGTCCTTAATGTCTATGGAGAACCTATCCCTAAACTTTATGCTGTTGGAGATTGTACCGGAGGATTAGGTCCTGTTATCGGTATGGGAGGAATGCGAATAACGCCAGCATTGACTTTAGGGAGAATTGCAGGGCGAAAAATCGCGCTACAAGAATTTGAAATTTCTGCGAAACCACAACGGTTAGGTGAATATTTGCCCAGTAATACCTTGAGAGTACCAGTAATCGATGACTAAGAGAGTAGAAAAAACGTTCCCTCAACTCCTTATAGAGGGAGCGGAAAGTAACCCGAATCGACTGTGTCTAGTGCTTCCTAACGAGGAAAGCACCTATAAGGAAATGCTCAATGAAGCATTGCGTATAGCTCGCTCTCTTAAGGCATTAGAGATCTCTAAAGGTGATTATGTAGGGATTCTAATGGCGAATAGCGTTCGCTATGTTGAATCTTTATTCGCAATATCATTGCTAGGCGCAGTTCCAGTTCTTTATAACGGGCGTTTCAAATCCCGAGAAATAGCCCATGTAACCAGAGATGCAGAAATTAAAGTGATCCTGATCAGCGATAAAGCAGATGAACATGCGAACTATGGAGAATTATTACTCAAGGCTATTCCAGAAATAGAAAGTATTAAAGGCACGGAAACTCTCCTTTCTCTTGATAGATACCCCCTGCTTGAACGGATTGTGCTATTCGGAGAAAAGAAAATTAAAGGGTTTTTGCAAGAGGGAAATTTTTTTGCTTTAGGGGAACATATTAACGAAACAGAGCTCATTGCAAACACTAACAGTATCAAATTGGATGACCTAGCGGTAATGTTCTATACCTCTGGAACAACTGCAATGCCTAAAGGCTGCCCTCTGACCCACACAGTTCTAATGCATGCGGGAATAATTGGTGGGGAAAAACGACTCTGTCTAGAAACCAATGATGTCGTGTGGGGCCCATTACCAATGTTCCACACAGCCTTCACTCAGCCTTTTACAGGAACACTATCTGTTCAAGGAACTTTTTTGTCTATGGAGCATTTCGAACCTGAATCAGCTCTAAAGATGATTAAAAAATACAAGCCTGATGTTATGTTTCCTGCTTTTGGACAATTGACTTTGGATATTTTGAATCAAGAACACTATAGTTCAAAAGATTTTGGATCAGTTCGAACGATATTCAATGTCGGACCACCTGAACAGCTAGTCACTATGCAGAATCAAATGCCCGATACAACCCAAGTGACAGCCTATGGGATGACAGAAATGGGTGGTTCTGTCGTTATGAGTGAAAGGTCAGACGATATTGAAGGAAGATCTGAAACCTCTGGAAAAGCGCTGCCGGGAAACGAGGTACAAATTCGCCATCCTGAAACGAGAAAAGCTCTTAAACCGGGGGAACCTGGAGAAATAGCTGCAAGGGGAGTAGGGGTATTTTCCGGATATCACAATGACACTGAGAAAACTCAGGAATCGTTTGATTCAGATGGGTGGTTTTTTACCGGTGACCTTGGTGTGATGGACGAATTTGGCAGAGTGGCCTTTCATGGAAGGTTAAAAGACATGCTTAAGGTTGGCGGAGAGAATGTTGCTTCTGTTGAAATTGAGGGCTATTTAGCCACACATCCAAAAATCAAATTAAGTGCTGTCGTCGGATTAGACGATAGCAAATACGGAGAAGTACCCGTTGCTTTCATAGAGTTAAAGCCCGGAGTCGTCGCCACTGAATCCGAAATTATAGATTTCTGCCAAGGAGAAATAGCCTCGTTCAAAATTCCAAGACATATAAGGTTCCTTACCGAATGGCCTATGGGGGCAACAAAAATCCTTAAATACGAGTTGAAAGAACGTATAGAAACAGAAATCGGCGCTGGTGTTAATAATCAATAAAACGAGTTGCCGTAATTGCACTCGAAGAACTGATAGCAAAGGCAAAGATGATGACCACCAGTTGGGATAAGCGCCTCAAGATACATAATTTTACAAGTGAAGATATCGAGAGAAGGCTATTAGTTCTAAACCGGTTCGTTTTTCAATTCGGACGAGACAATAGCTATTTTAAACAAATTCATGCTGTTGAGAAATGGAACCGGTTAGAGAATAGAAGCGCGAAACCTAACCTTAGAAAATTAAGAGATATCCGTTCGGGTGAGGATAACGAACAAGGGATCATTGAAAGAGTTAGAAGCATGAGCGATCTTCAGCAAACTATTTATTTTGACCATAATGCGTTGGGAACTGATTGCGGATGCATTTCAACGATTGATATTCACGATCCAAATAATTACGTTATTATTTCAAGTTTCAGAGGACCATAGCCTGCTTTAGTAAAATTTCTCACTGTATTGTCTTAACTCAAGTAAATGATGTGAAAAGCTTCAATATAAGAGAAGGGAGCAAAAGAAATGGCTGCATTAGTTGGAAAGTCTGTTTTGATTACCGGAGGTGGGTCTGGGATAGGTCGTGGTGTAGCAAAATATTTTGTGGAGCGAGGGGCAAGAGTCGTTATAACTGGGCGTCGCGAGAGCAAATTGAAGGAAGTCTGTGGCGAACTTAAAGGAGATATTTCGTATGTCGTCGGAGATGTAACTGACAACGAAGAACGAAAAAAAATGATCAATACATCTGTAGAGTTCGGCGGGGGACTGGATGCTTTAATTAGTAATGCCGGAAACATGTATCGTTGCGATGTTGAGGATTTCAATGAGGAAAAATTGCTTCAAGTTTTCCATTCAAACGTAATTGGTGGAATGATGCTCGTAAAGGAGGCTTACCAAGCTCTCAAAGACTCGGAAGGTTGCGTTATCTTTGTAGGTTCTGTTCATACCCAAAGAGCATTCCCAAATGCCTCCCCGTATGCAGCGACTAAGGGAGCCCTTGAAGCATTAACTGGCGTTCTAGCAGCTGAACTTGGTAAGGATAATATTCGAGTAGGGTGTATTCGACCGGGTGGTGTGCCAACAGAGATTAATGTGAGGGCAGGATTGTCTTCTCAGGGTGAATCAGACGAAAGGCTTAAGAGCATGGGAAATCTACATGCTCTTGGTCGCCCCGGTACGACAGAGGAAGTAGCAGAGGCTTTTGAATACCTTGTAAATGCCAAATGGGCGACAGGAAACATTTTGACTATTGATGGTGGTCTTGGTTTAGGAGTTACGCAAGAATAGTTATTAATTGTGGTGAGAGCCTAAACGAAGCAACTTTGTAGCATTCTTGTTTAGAACCTCCACAATCTCAAAGGGATAATGGGCTGAACCTGAATCCCAGCCACCAAAGTTTGTTCCAAACACTAATCGGCTCGTCCCAATTTGGTTAAGGGCAAACTCAAACTCTTTCTCACCAGAGACATGGCAATCAAACCAAAGTTTATCCAACTCGGCATCAAAGATTCCTGGTTCTCTGATCCAATCAGGCGAAGATGGCCGACGTTCTGCCAGAAGTCGAAGCTTACTCCTATGAAGCATAGTGGACCCGCCCCCGTGCGAGATACAAATATCGAGTGTGGGGAATCTTCGAGTAACTCCGCCAAAGATAATTAATGAGGTAGCTACTAGCTCTTCGTATGAGAATTCAATTACTAAGTCAAGATCATATTTTCTCATTCGTGGATCTCGAAGTGGCCCATCGAGTCCAGAAGGGGCAGGGTGAATAAATAACGGAACGTTAAGTTCACAACAGGCAGCATAAAAAGCGTCCATGCGTGGATCATCAAAATCAGTTCCGAAATCAGTTCCAATATAACCACCAATTAAACCAAGTTCCTTTACTGAGTATTCGAGCTCAGCTATTGACGCTTCAATATTTTGCATTGGTAACGAAGCAAACCCAAGAAATCGATCCTTATGGGCTTGTACCAGTGACCCCATGGCCTCATTGTGAGTTCTGCAATAGTTTATGGCATCCTTTTCGTCTATCCAATATAGATAAGTAAGTGGGTTTGGAGATAGTGCTTGTAAAGAAATGCCGGCAGTATCCATTGCTTCAAGTCGCAATTCTGCCTGCATAAAAAGCGACTCTCGGTATGGAACTCCTTCTAAACGCCAATCACCAACTCGGAACCACGGAGTACCATCTGGGTATGTGCCAAGTTCTGGTCCACAAACCGATCCAGCTGCGCCCATGCTTTCGCCTAGGACTACATGACCGTGCACGTCTATAAAACCATTCATTCGCTCACTTTATTGAGATTACGTGCCTTCTGCAATCTAAATAGTAGTTGATTGATATCAATTGATATCTTGCGCTACCGTACAAGAATGATAATTGGAGATACTAGTAATGAATCTTGACCGACTTGACTGGATAAATAGTGGGCAAGAGCTACCAATTGACTCTGGTCAAAAAATTATTGATCCTCATCATCATCTATGGGACCGTGGCGGAAGTAGGTATCTAGCTGAACAGCTTAGTAAAGATACTAGTAGAGGTCATGCAGTCACGGATACGGTATTTGTTGAATGCTTGGCTAACTACAGAAAAGAAGGTGAAAAGAAATTTCGCTCGATTGGCGAAACAGAATTCGTCTTTAATGAGTCACAAAGAGCTGAGCGGCTAGAAGGGTGTAATATCTCTGGAATAATTGCCTATGTAGATCTCTCTCTCGGTTATGAAGTGACCGAAGTCTTAACAGCTCATAATGAGATCAGTAGTGCTCTACTAAAGGGAGTTCGTCATGCTACTGCTTGGAGTAGCGATCCGAATATCCCAGTCTCGCATAGCAAACCCTCAAAAGAATTAATGATTCAGCAAAGGTTTATAGATGGAGTGAAACAACTTTCGCATTTTGATTATAGTTTCGATGCGTGGCTATATTTCGATCAGCTGCACGAACTTTCTTCCTTGGCGAAGAAAGCCCCTGAAACAAAAATAATTATTAATCACCTTGGAGCACCGTTACGTATCGGGAACTGGAAAAATAAAGCGCAAGAAATGCAAGCGGTGTGGCAAGCAGAACTTGAGAAGCTATCAAGTTTTGAAAATGTCTATTTAAAAATAGGTGGGATTGGAATGGAGAATTACTTTTCTACACAATGGGCGAATAAGCCTACTCCACCATCCTCAGATCAAGTGGTCTCTGTATGGAATGAGAAGATACTGTGGTGTATAGATACATTTGGAACGGAGAAGTGCATGTTTGAATCAAATTACCCAGTTGATAGGCAAACCCTTCCCTATTCTGTCATCTGGAATAGTTTCCAAAAGATAACAAATTCTTTCTCACGCACTGAGAAAGATAACCTTTTCTGGCAAACTGCAGCAACTGTATATGGAATCGGTGATTAGATGTCTTTCGATTTCTCCTTCCCATCTGATTTAAAGCAACTTCAAGCCCGCGCAAAATTGGTAGCAGAAAAAGGAGCACAGGATTTTGGGTGTTTTGATGACTCCTGGATTAATGGATACTCAAAAGAATTTTCAAAAGTTCTAGCTAGCGAGGGTTGGATAGGAATGACATGGCCTACCGAGCATGGTGGAGGGGGAAGGCCAGGCATTGAACGAATTATCGTAGCCGAAGAAATGATGAAAGTCGGTGCCCCCATATCAGCTAGTTGGATTGCTGATAGGCAGATGGGCCCAGCTATTTATTCGTACGGCACAAATGACCAGCAAAAAAGATTCCTACCCGAGATGCTTGAAGGTGAAAGCACATGGTGTATTGGAATGAGCGAACCTGATTCAGGATCTGATTTAGCTTCACTCCAAACCTTTGCAAAAAAGCAAGGAAATACTTACATAATTAATGGCCAAAAAATTTGGACAAGTATTGCTGCTATATCTGATTACTGTTATCTCATAGTCCGAACTTCAAATGAGGGGCCTCCTCACAAGGGACTAAGTGAACTTGTAGTTCCGATGGATCTAGACGGAATTGAAGTACGACCAATTGTTGATGCCGTAGGAAATAGCCACTTTTGCGAAATTTTTTTCACTGATGTCAAAGTTTCGGTAAACAACTTAATAGGTGAAGAAAATAACGCCTTCTCTCAAACAATGTCACAACTCGAACATGAGCGAGGCGGAATCGACCGGTTGATGTCAAATTGGCTGCTATTCGAAAGAGCATGTGAAGTTGCTGATACAGAAAATCCTATTGTTCGGCAAGAAATAGCTTCCCTTGAAACCGGTTATAAGATCGGCAGAGTCCTCGTCTATAAAGGAGCGTTAGGTCAAGCTCCTGCAGGATTCAGTGCGGGAACGAAATGCTTCTGCACAGAACATGAACAGCGCGTCGCCAATTTCGCCTCAAAAATACTTGGTATATCATCGATTGCAGGTGATCAGCTTCAAATGGGCATTGCATACGCTCCTGCGTACACAATTCAAGGCGGAACATCAGATGTCATGAGAAATATTCTTGGTGAAAGAGTTCTGGGACTGCCTCGTGAACCTCGAGTCAAATGAATTTAAAGCTTGAAGGTAAAGTCGCTCTAGTCACTGGCAGTTATCGTGGCACAGGGGCCGGGATTGCTGAAAGATTATGCGAGGAAGGCGCTCATGTCATCGTTCATGGTTTCAAGACAGGTCAGACTAAGTCCATCTATGACCGCCTTAATAACAGAAATGGGAGAGTTTCATGCTTAGAGTTTGATCCGCTGAAATCAACAAAGGAAGAGATTCAATCAATTCTTCCTGCTATAGATATCCTTATAAACAATTATGGCAAACCAGTTGAGTCCAGCTGGGAATCAATAGAGTCATGGGCTGAAGAATGGGAACATAATGTTCTGATGGGGGTTAAATTTTCTCAGTCAGTCATTCGCCACATGATGGCTAATGGATGGGGGAGGATACTTTTCTTAGGCACAATAGGAATAGATAATCCAGGGACTCATTCGCCAGGTTACTATGGAGCTAAAGCTGCACTGGTCCCAATTGTTAAGAGTCTCGCATATAAACTAAAACACAGTGGCGTCACAGCGAATCTCTTGAATCCCGGAATGATAGCGACAGATGAAGTAAAGGAAATGCTAACTAAACGATCCAGAAATAAAGGTATCGGTAATAATTGGAACGAAATTGAAGAATGGGCAACTAGCGATTTCATGCCAAACTTGACGGGCCGTCTATCAACTCCGGAAAGTATAGGAGATATCGTTGCTTTCATGGTAAGCGACTTTGCTTATCAAATAAACGGCGCCATCATTCCTATTGATGGTGGAGCAAAATACGCTTGAGAGAAAGTCTATAAAGGGGGACTATATGGAAAGTTCAAACACTTGGCTTCAGGGGGTAAACGTGCTTGACCTAACCAGGTATCTTGCGGGCCCCGCTTGCACCCGATTGCTTACTGAACTAGGCGCAAATGTAATCAAAGTTGAACAGCCACCATATGGTGATCCGAATCGTTCAAATAGGCCAAGGGTAAATAAGAGAGCAGGTACGCATATTCAGCAAAACCGAGGAAAAAAAAGTATTTGCATGGACATTAATTCTGATATCGGGAAAGAAATCATTCAAGAACTAGTGGAACACGTGGATATTATTGTTGAAAATTTTAGCCCCGGAGTGCTAGACCGGAAAGGTCTAGGTTACGGCGATCTATCAAAAATAAATCCGAAAATAGTGATGGCTTCTGTCTCAGGGTTTGGGCAAACTGGACCACTTTCAAGTTTGCCTTGCTTTGACTTGATTGCACAAGGCTACGCAGGGATAATGCACATGACTGGAGAAGCAGATAGACCACCAATGTTTGTCGGGATTGGAATGGGAGATACAAATGCTGGTGTCCACGCCTTCGCTGCTATTGGCCATGCATTGTTTCACCGAGAGCGAACAGGTAGAGGTACCCACTTAGATATTTCGATGGTTGACGCACTCTTCCATATGCACGATATGCCAGTGCATGCGTCTTCAATGACCAACGGGGAATATGTCCCAATGAGGCAAGGAACTGAGTTCCAAATGTTATCGCCAGCAGGTTCATTTAAAGGATCGGAAGGGTGGATAATCATCCTGTGTGCTGAAGCACAAATACAAAATTTATTTGAAGCCATGGGCAAACCGGAGCTAGCAAATGATGCTCGATTCATTGGAAATCCGGCGCGCCTCAAGAACAGAGACGCTTTAACTAGAATTATTGAAGAATGGTTACAATCATTCTCTGATGATGAACAAGCCATCGCAATGCTACAATCGTATAGAGTTCCCTGCGGGCCTTCGTTAGCTCCACAGGATGCTCTTTCACATCCTCATTTTCTCGAACGTGGCACAGTTCGAACTGTGAGTGACCCCCTTGCTGGTGATGTTCAAATACCTGGATTTCCATTCAAATCCTCGGACCCTCTTCCAGAAGACAATCACGTAGCCGCAGCGTTAGGCGAGCACAACTTTGAAATCCTTAATGGGCTTCTAGGAAGGAGTCCAGAGAGCATTGAGGAATTAACTCAACAAGGAATCCTTTTCGCTAAGGAACACTAGTGTGACGGATATTCCTACTAGTCACTCTCTCCCAACACGGTTTTTTGATGACTTGAAAGTTGGCGAGACTTTCCAATCAAGATGGTATTCGGCCTCCCAAAATGAACTTATTGAGTTCTCATTAAAATATGATCGACAGTACTTTCACACAGATCCTGAAATGGCAAAAGAATCACCATTCGGAGAGATAATTGCATCGGGTGCGTACACCTTTGCCATATGGAATATGTTGAATTTAGAAATAAATGGAGATATCGCATGGATAGCAGGAATGGGTTTTGAAAACTTTACTTTTCCAAACCCACTTCGCCCAAGTACAAGCTTCAAAGCTGAAAGTGTTCTATTAGAAAAGCGATTATCAGAATCAAACCCGAAAAGAGGAGTCGTGAAACATCAATATAATCTATCCACAAAGTCAAAATTAACTATCTTCTCTTGTGTCTGCCCCTCGTTAGTACATGTCAGATAACTGGTTGTTAAACCTAGCCCCTTAGTCTGATATTTCGATTTCAGCTTCACCCTCAAGGACAACCTCATCCTCTCGGCTTAACCAAACTTGAACACGGACTCTACCTATTTCCGGTTTAATAATTTCAACTACTTTACCTGTCGCAACAACTGTTTCTTCATCTAGCACCGGTTTCAGAAACCGTGCCTGTAATCTTTTTATGCACGACGGCCCCTGCCATGCAATTAGCATATTAGCTATATAAGACAGGTTTAAAGGTCCTTGATTTATGACACGCCCCTTCAGGTTTAAGATTGCGTTTGATTCTCTGTCCCAATGAACAGGATATGGGTCCCGAAGAATAGCAGCCATAGTTTTCATTTTGTTTGCATCCACACGTTCAATAACTAGACGCGGCACTTCTTGGTTTAGATACTCGTTTAAGTCTCTCATCTTTTTCTCCAAAACCGCCAGCTGTTGGTAACTCTGGCAACAAGTTCATCCTCATCGTTCATCAACTCAATTTTAAATACGAATCGATCAAAAATTCCTCCCGATTCAGTTTGGATACGTTCCACGTCAATGACTTCACCTTCAAAACGATAGACAATGTCTTCACATAACGGCAGGAAATACTCCCAGTCATAGCCCTCTAAACCTACAGAACCAGCACCCTGAACCTTTCCAAGTTTAAACAATTCACTAATTGAAGTATCTACACCTTGGATCGGAATATGAAACAAAGCTATTGGATGTACTAAATTTGACGGTAGTTGATCAGAGTTGGTGCAATCAGTAAGTAGCCAATTCTCCCAATGCTCAATACGTTTCGAACCGCCAGGAAATTTAAAGCCTTTCAAAGAAAGGATTTCTTCCACAGGCACCATTACGAATGGTCGCTTTTCTGCCGAAGTTCACGTTCCTTTTGCAACAATAAATCTAGGTTATGGCTTAAAGTCTTTTCAACATTTAGTTGCATCATGAATCGATCTGGAGCTAAGAAAGTAGCTAACTCTTTTTCCACTCTGTCCTCACTGGGTTCCTTGCCACCCATTGCACGGGTCAAAAAGGATTTAGTGTATTTGCGAAGCAAATCATCGTCTTTGCTTATGGTGATGGTTCCGCGAAGCGTTATTTGTTTACCAATATTTTCTGGGTCCCAGATACAAAATGAAGTTGAAGGATTTCGTTTCCAAGCACGATATTTAGCTCGATTAGTCGTAGAAGTAACAGTGATTATCCCATCTATCACTGTAAACAACATAACTGCTGTAACCGGTTGGTTTGATTTAGTGACCCAAGAAACAACGGCATGAGAAGCTCGGTTGATTATTGAATCGATCTCTACTTCAGACAGAACAAATGAAGAGATGTTTCGTCTCATTTCCCAATTTTCTGACTCGTTATGCATCATTCCCCTCAATAGTTCATCTTATTGCCTAAAGTAAGAAGTAATTATTTAATTTATGAGAAACTAAATGTATGCCAGAAGATGACGAAAAGACTGTTAGACAATTACTAGCCAAAGACGAGATAAGGGACTTGGTTTTTCGTTATTCCGATGCTATAAGAAACCGCGATATTGAATTACTTACTGACCTTTATTCTCCAAATGCTTCATTTGGGAATATGGGTGTTGGTGAAACCGCTTTAAGGGCAATGTCAGAGGCAACGCTAGCTAACCTACAATTCGCTGTGATTCTTGTAGCTAATCATCTAATCACTTTTGTTAATGAGAAAGAAGCGGAAGGCGAAGTATGGGCAAGATGCTACGCTCAGAATACACAAGAGGGCTACTACGAACAACTGATAAAATATGTAGATCAGTATGAGCTAGTCGATAGTGCAGACGGACTCGGGGCAAGCTGGAAATTTAAGCATCGCCGGCACTACTTATGGTTTGGTCAAAGTAAGGATTCCCCATTAACACTTCCATCAGCATCTTGGCCTGATAACAATGTGGGCCTTGGTAGGGAACCTTTATCGGATGAATCAGTTCAGGATCTACGAAAACAAATTGACGAAGTCAGCTAACGATTTTGTCTTCGGCAAGTCTAAGGTATTCTTTTTCGCTCAGGCTTAACTCCGCCATCAACAGAGATTTAGTATCAGCGCCAAGAGCGGGAGGCGGTGTAAGTTCTGGTCTAGTCACTCCAGATATTCTTACTGGGTTTCCTGCAGTAAGAACATTAAATTCTCCACTCGTTTTAACCGGTAGAAGCATTTCGCGTGCCTTGACATGAGGGTCATTCACAATATCTGATGCTTCAAATACCGGAGCAGCGGCAACTCCGGCAGCAGCAAGACCTTCACACAAGCTAATGAGGTCTCTATTGCCCGCCCAAATAGCGAATTGATCAATTATCTCTTGAATATTTTCCACCCAGCCAGACCTACTTGCGAATCGATCCTCATCTAACCATTCGGGCTTTCCAATGTGTCTAACAAAAGCTTCAAATTGATGTTCACGACCAATCTGAATAATAATTTCACCTTTTGAGACCTTAAAACCGTGATTTATCAATGAACTAGGGGTTCTCGGGTCTTTCCCCATTGAGTAATAGTTGGGAACAATGTCAGCAAATGCAATCATCGAGTCAAACATCGAGATATCGATGTAGGAGCCTTCATCAAATTTTTCACGCTTCCGCAGAGCTGTAAGAACCCCGATCACAGCGAACAAGCCGGTTCCAGTATCTCCCAATGCCCCCATCGGCGAAACCTTTAAATCATCATTTGGACCTCTATTGAAGTTGTAAATTCCAGACATGGCTTCAGCAATAGGAGCAAATGCGGGCCAAGACTTGTAGGGAGTTTCTATAGAATTCCCAAAACCAGAAAGCGATAGGTAAATAATTTCCGGGCAGGTTTCTTTGATGTCGCTATAGCCAAGATTGAATCTATCCATTGTGCCGGGTTTGTAGTTCTCCGCTACGACATCAAAATTTTGAACTAGTCGGAGGAAGAGGTCCTGACCTAGTGAGCTTTTTAAGTCAATCCCGATACTTTTTTTATAGAGATTGTTCCGTAGAAAAGTAGCCCCAACAGGGTTGCCGTCAATGCCTTTTGTGCTAGGCAATCCTGATCTCCCTAAGTCTCCTCTCACTGGATGCTCGACCTTAATTACTTCAGCTCCGAAACTCGCAAGTAATTGTGTTGCGTACGGAAGCGATTGCATCTGTTCAGCTGCAAGTACCCTAACGCCGGACAACGGGAGCTTCGAATTTGTGTTTTCTTGCGAAACTTCCATTAAACCCTCGGTATCTACGATTCTTTAACAGCCCTATTAATAGCGCTTATGATAGCGCGCATCGAAGCACGAGTTATATCTGTATGTAAACCACAACCCCATAATTCTTTTCCGTCTATAGCCATTTCGACATAAGCTACAGCAGTCGCATCAACGCCAGTTCCTTTGGAATGCTCATGGTAATCAAGGACTTTTAAGTCATGTGGTAGAGCATTTCTTAAACCCTTGACGAAAGCGTCAAGCGAGCCAGACCCCTCACCTTGAACAATAAGTTGCTCACCAGAATTGGTCATTCTCGCAGTTAATAAGGTTCTGTCTTTACCCTCAGCATTCTGTGCTGACTCATATCCGTGGAGCAAAAATGGGTAATCAATATCTAGGTATTCACCGGAGAATTCATTAAAGATTTGTTGTGCGGTGATTTCCTTACCAGTGGCATCCGTAATCTTTTGGATTGATCTTGTGAATTCAATTTGCATACGCCTTGGAAGGTCAAACTGGTTCTCGGTTTTGAGTAGATACGAGACTCCGCCCTTTCCTGATTGACTATTGACCCTAACCACATCTTCGTATGTTCTGCCTACATCATGTGGGTCAATTGGGATATAAGGAACCTCAAATATTTCTTCAGGAGAATCCTTAAGTGCATCGAATCCTTTCTTTATAGCATCCTGATGTGATCCCGAGAAGGCCGTATACACGAGGTCGCCAACATAAGGGTGGCGGGGATGAACAGGCAATTGGTTACAATACTCGGCAACACGTCGTATGTCATTTATGTCACTTATATCGAGCATTGGGTCAATGCCTTGGCTGTACATATTCATCGCAATGTTAATTACATCTACGTTTCCAGTTCGTTCACCATTGCCGAACAGAGTTCCTTCAACTCGGTCTGCCCCGGCCATTAGTCCAAACTCTGCTGCTGCAACACCTGTGCCTCTATCATTGTGTGGATGAAGGCTTAAAATGATGTCATTGCGCCGATTTAGATTCCGGTGCATCCATTCAATCATGTCACCGTACGTGTTAGCGGATGCCATTTCGACAGTCGCAGGTAAATTGATAATAATTCTCTTGCTGGGGGATGGGTCGATTACATCAACAACTGCATCGCAAATTTCTTTTGCAAAATCTAGCTCTGTCCCTGTGAAAGACTCGGGAGAATACTCGTATCGAATGTTGGTATCAGGCACAGTAGATTCAAGACTCTTGCAATACTGTGCTGCATCTACAGCAATTTGCTTTATTCCGTTTTTGTCTAAGCCAAAGACAACATTACGTTGCAAAGTGGATGTTGAATTATAAAAGTGAACGATTGCTCTTTTGGCCCCGCTAATGGATTCAAATGTCCGTTCGATTAACTCTGGTCTACTCTGTACAAGAACTTGTATAGTCACATCATCAGGAATGGCATCCTGCTCTATAATTTCACGGACAAACAAGAAGTCTGCTTCGGAAGCTGATGGAAAGCCAACTTCAATTTCTTTAAAACCTATTTCAACAAGTTTTTTGAACATTCTCCATTTTCGATCTGGGTCCATAGGTTCAATAAGGGCCTGATTTCCATCTCTGAGATCCACTGAGCACCACAAGGGGGCCTGAGTTATAGATGAATCTGGCCAGGTCCTATCCGGTATATCCACAGCCTCAAATGCCCTATATTTACGAAATGGCATACCTGTGGAGTTCTGAATGTTAGCTGGATTTTCAAATGTATTCATTACTTCCTCTCTGTTAGCAAACTTTGGATGAGCCCAGTGACGTAGAAATTAAGCCACTGGGCATGTAAGTCGCAGATCAAAGAAAAGTTTCTCCATAACTAAATGTTACTGAGAAAAAGTGGAAAACCAATCAGAAAAGTTTATCGGTACTTGTAATCAATTCTTGTACCGCTCTCAAAAGCTTCTTGTCCTTCCTTAAGGGAACTCTTAGACATGCCGGTAGTAAGTAATGAAGGGGCTAAAGCCATTGCATCAAGTCTACCTAAGTCGTTTGCGGCCCATATTGCTCGCAAACTTGCCTGCACAGCTATTGGGGGCTGTGACGCTATCGATTCTGCTATCCAAAGAGCCTTTTCTAAAAGGCTATCATCCTCGAGTACTTCACTTACTAGTCCAATATCTTTCGCAGTTTCTGCAGTGACTCGCTCGTAATTTCCTAACAGGGTGAGTCGGAGAATTTCTCCTAAGGGGATTCGTTGCGCCATCTTCATCGGCTCGTAGACGGCAGGCATACCGTAAGTGACATGAGGGTCAAAAAACGTTGCACTTTTCCCAGCGATGATAATGTCGCTTTCGGCAAGTAAATAAAAAGCACCCCCGCAACACATTCCATTTACTGCTGTAATTATGGGTTTCCATAGATCGCACGATTTTGGACCGAGAGCATCACCTGGATCGTCATACATGAAATTATTCGATGTTC
>Ga0315315_10000574_pt1 | contig 31347 bp, 33 predicted proteins | sample M140m3416metaG_FD_203699 | JGI IMG/M metagenome (GOLD analysis project Ga0315315, IMG submission 203699) | Ammonia-oxidizing marine archaeal communities from Monterey Bay, California, United States - M1 40m 3416 | ecosystem: Environmental > Aquatic > Marine > Intertidal zone | place: USA... | reverse complement strand
CACCTGCAATAGATTATTTATGCTTGTAGTAACCGGATTAGCAATTGAACGATCAGATAATTCTTTGATGAATGCTAAACCAGATAACTCTTTTACTATTGACGGCGCTTTCTTGCCTTTTACAGCAGTCTTTGTAGGTATTTCAAACTTTACTTCACCAGGATTTCCAATCTCGGCTAATCCTTTTATCGGCCTTATATCTCCTCCCGAAACTAGGTAAGAACCAAAACCTATGCGGTATTGATTGAGTTTAGCAATATTAGTGATTTCCACATCCACAACCCCTCAATCATCATCCCTTGCTCTTCCAATGGCTCCAGAGATTGTTTGTATGATTAGCAGGTTTGCAGCCCCTAATGCTATCGCATAGAAGCAAAACCTTAGTGGCTGGGAAATAATGCCTATTGGACCGTATAGTGCTCTATCAAATTCATCCGATACATTTTTTTGTATTGCGTTTACTTCTCTACTTAAGTCAAAATCCATTTAATCCACCAACCACAAGTTCCCGTCTCCACGCTCTTCAATATCCCAATCTCCACCTAGTATTATTAGCATTTTCTTCATTCCAGGTGGTGGCATCGTTACATATAACTTAGGTTTTTTACCACCTTCTTCGCCAAAATGATGTATGTAAGTATCTATTGATTTGTCGGGATTGGTTTTTCCTGACTCATAACCTATGAATGGACATTCTCCTTCACCTAGAGCTACCAAAGGACTGTTTTCATCAGGAAGCCACATATTCACTACATCTACTGACTTTACATCTGTGCCATTGAATTGCCTGTATAGTTGCATAGCATCTTGCGAAACTTTTGCTTTTCCTTTCTTGCCTTTCTTTGCTGGCCCTGGATTCAACTTTGCTTTGACTTTTCCATTTGGAAGAAACCATTGCTTCTTGAAATTACTAGGAGTCTTACCGTCTTTGAAGTCGATGTCTTGACCCCAAGATTTCAAACCCCTTAGTAGTGCTTCTAATCCTAGTAGATGGTGAGCAGCATTTGACTTTCCGTTGAAAGTGACTACGAATTCGTCACCTTTCTCTTCCATTGTCACTTCCCACTTCGACTTCTTAGCCATTTATTCACCTCATTTCGTATTTTGCGCCGCACTTGCCACACTTGTAGAGCCTACCGTTTCTCATCATTTTCACTTCGCTACCACATGGCTTGCTTCGCTTGGTTTTCCTGTAAGTGCATTTTAATTTGTCTTCTGGGTTCTCCCAAATGTAGTCGCCAGATCTGTGCTTGCGAACATCGTGGATCTTTGTTAGCATTTTTCTGGCTTCTTTGTTGGTAGTTCCTTTAGGGAAGGCTTTCATTAGAGGGGCGAGGCCTGATGCTCCTCCTTCTTGGTCTAAGATATATCTAACTCGCATCTTCCAAACAGGTTCCATCATTTCACTACGAATAATGCCTTCATCGTTTGGATTCGGCTTCACTTCGAAGTATTCGCCACTATTGGGCCTAGATTCCTTGATGTGCCATTTCTTATCTTCACCCTTGACGCAATAGATTGTCTTGTTCAGTTTAGAAGCCCTAGTCTCTGCTGCTGCTTTAGCGAGAGTGCGGGACAGCCCTCTAGGATTCGGAGAACGAGGATTTGTCTTAGATCGTGCCATAGTCATTGCCTTTGACCCCATGAAAGAATCTATTGATACTACTTTGTACCCTTTCCTTTCAGCTTCGCCAATCGAACTCTCGGATGCTAATAGGTAATTCTTACCTTTTACCATAACTTTGTAATCGAATCCCTCTTGTAACAAAAGTTCTCTTTGGGATATTGCATCTTTTTTACTTGATGCCTTTACAACAGAGGGTGGCGCCATTGAAAGACCTGCTCTGCTAGTAGTTGTTGCTTGTTTCCATGTTCCATTCTCTATTGTGTGCCCCAAAGCCAATAGTACTTGTTTCATCTTTTCAAGATCACTTTTGATAGATTTGAATTTTACTTTTTTCCCATCAACTTCGACTTCGCTTGCGTCTTCTAATTTTGCTCCGGTGTCAGAATAGGCAAAGCCTTGAGTTGATCTTATGTCTGGCTTATTTCCTGATGAACCTTTGTTGTTTTGGTTTTTGTTTTGGTTTTCTTTTTCTTTTTTATTGATTATTTCTTGTAGGGCTTCGTTACTTTGTTTTGCTAGTTTTAATTTTTTGAAATCGGCTGGGCTCAACAATATTTTTACTTTTTTTTCTAATTTTTCTCTTTTTTCTGTAACTGCTGCTGTTGCTTTTTCTGTCAATAATTTGAAGATGTATTCTGCGTGTGCTTCGTTGAATGGATCGCCTAGATCAGATGGAGTAACACCTGTGGGCAATATATTAGCAGGAGGGTTTTTCAGAGGGTTGTCTTTCCAATCAATCTTGGAGAAATCCAATGCGGCCTCTGCTAGAAGGTCCCTAGGAGGCTTATATCCAACTTGTTTTGCAGTATAGAATAATTCATCGTCTGTGGCGGCTTCGCCATCATACTCATCAACGGTCAGATACTCGCCTATCTCAGGCACGAATATTTTTGTCCTAGGAACAGGTTTTCCTCCTCCTGGGCTAAACTTTTCTGCATAATACTTCTTAATTTCTGCTTCACGAATTGCTTCTTCTGCTGCTTTCTCCTCAGATATGCGGTTGTCTTCTGCTGCTTTAAGGGCTTTAAACTGGCCTTTTTTGGCAGTTAGGAATTTCTCTGTTTCTTCGAGTTTTTCTTTTATCTCTTTTTTGGCTTTCTTTTCTTCTTCGAGTTGTTTTTGTAACTCTTCTTTTGATTTCTTTTCCTTTGTCGCTTGGCCTTTAGTTGTGCTCAGTTCTTTTTTGAGTTTTTTCTCTTCTTCTTTGTGTTTTTCTATATCTTCTTCTAAAAGTTGCATCGGGCTCTTTTGATTCCCTTTCGGGTCGTGAGGGTCAAGCATAGAATACAGTAACATCGTTTCTGATTCATTTATTTCGTAATCATAGATTGCTTTCGCCCTAGTAGCGATCATGTATAGCAATTCTAAAGCAGAAGGCATAGAACCGCCTTTCATTACATCAGAATACTCTTCAAGAATTTGGAATGTAGGTACAACCCATCGGCTATCCCAGCCTTTTGGCTGCTTTGTGAAACCTGATGAAAATAGAGGTACAAGGAAGAACACAGAGCCTTTTTTGCTGGTAGGGATAGGAAAAGCCAAACCCCTACTCACTAAATTCTGCATTATTTCATTACGCTTTTTTATGTTGGGGCTGTCAATTTCAAATATTTTTTTGAATGGTTTGCTTCCCACTCTATCTGAGTTAGCCTTGTCTATTGCCTCTGATATCTTATCAACTTGGAGTATTTTAATTCCAATGTCTATCACTCCCTTATCAGAAAGGAATGCGTTTCTAGATGCAGTTAGTATTGCTTTTGCTGCCGCTTCTGTATTGTGGTCGTGCGAGGCTAGGAATCTGTATGCTGCTTTATTCAAATCTGCCTTCACATAGGCTGGATCTGAAACTTGTGTTAGTGACTCTCCGGTTAGTAGCCTTAGAAAACTGCTTTCCCATATATCATTAGGTGTTACTACTTTACCTTCTATATCAACAATAGCGTGTATAACTCCTGGCTGCAACATATAGTCTGCTGTCGGAGCTATTGCATTGAGGAATTTTGTGTCAAATCCTTCAAATAATTCCAAAGATTTCATTCCTTGACTTAATTTTGGCATTATCTTCTTCAAGAAAGGGCCGTTTGCTCTTCTAATTTGAGTATATCCAGATACCATTCGCTGGAAGTCATTTACTGTAGTTTCGCTTCTATCAATATATTTGTGATGCCCCGATAGTATTGCTTCCATCAATGATTCTTCTGTGGCCCCAATTTCACTAATGCCACTTTTTAGTTTTTCAAGATATTCTTGGGGGTCTTTTCCCTCTTTTACAGCCTTTTCTTTTATGAAATTTGCATATTTGCTATATATTCTTGAACGGATTCTTCGGCGGAGTTCTTTTGTTTGTTTAGCCGATAGTTTCTCAGCAGATGTTGGTTGTATTCCAAGAACCTGTGCTCTTATTCGCTTATTGGTTTCTCCTGTAACTTTTACATTACTACCGTAAGGTACGCCTTTACCTGATTGTGCTTCGAATGAGGCTCTAAATGGTCCTCTTTCTTGCATCATAGTTGCTAGAGTTAGTTCCCCTAGATCAGGATATAGTGAGTTCATTAACTCTTTGTTTTCGTACATTTCTACTGCTTCAGTGGATTTTCTTACATCGACCCAATCCATTTCAGGATTCTGTTTTATTGAGATTGACTTTGTTGTAGGCAATATGAATACTTTCTTTTCATCTGCTACCCTATTCATTGCTTCGACAATTCCAATTTTTTTCGTATCATTGGCTTCACTAGCATAGATTACCGGCCCGTCGTCTCGATATTTTTCTGGACCCCATTCTCCCCCATGCCCTGTTTTTCGTAATTCATCCATCCATACTGGCGTTAATGCGTGAAATGCAGTCATTCCTTCTTTTTTCACTTTACCTGATTGTCTTTTTGAGATTTTCAATGGTTGGATATATTTCATGCTGCCACCTCTGCTGTAGTTAATGCGAATGGTCCGATTATTTGACCACCTGGTACTCTACCACTATAGTACATAACTCCGTTTAATGCCACTTGAGATACATAGACAGGCGTATTTTTGTTTGTTGGACCAGAATCAAGCCCACTACATTCGAATAGTTTGGAAACTCCTCTGTTGTAATTTATATCTTTCTTTTTCCCTTTCGACTTTAATACGGCATCTTTGAATGTTTGACCGCCTAGATCTGTCAATTCCTTCTTTAGTTTGATTTCTCCAAAGTCTGATTCTAGCCTCTTTAGCAATTTGGCTGTTTCTCGGCTGTGCTTAGATCCTTTCTTTGCTGACAGTTTTCCTGTAGCCTTATCATGCTGAATCATCATTCGAGGTAATATGATTCGGTGGGGCACAAGGTTGTTGTTGTCTTTTCTCCTTCCATACAATATTTGCATTTTTGGATTTCCTTTGTCCACTTGCGTTCCTAGTTTGTTTACTGCTTCCATAACCTTTGCTTTGGTTGGATATATTTTTCCTTTCCACTTATATTGCTTATCTTTCCGTCTTACTGGTTCTTGTCCAGTCCCATAATGCTTGTATAGTTCTTGAATTCCTAATTGGTCTCTTATTTTCTTAAGATATGCTAAATTTGGATTCTTTTCTGTAATACTTCTCATGTTTATCTGACTTCTTGGAACTAGATCTATTGCTATTGCTTTTCCTCTTGAAGCTCTTTTACTCGAAGGTTGATTTCTTGAAACCTTTCCTCTGTCTGTCGCAATATCTAACTCACTAAATGTTTCTCCGAATGTTTCATTATCGTTTTCTATTTCTGCCTCTAGTGCTTGATTCTTGGAACTTCTTGTGTATGCGTCTGCTATTCCAGAGGCTCTTCCTAGATCTTCTACGAATAAATCAATTTTTGGTAGGAAGAGGTCGCCAAATTTTGCTAAATTGAAACTATTTCCTGCTTGAGCATCTTGCTTTTTTGTCGGCCTTGCTACTATTGTGAGTCGCCCTTTTGGAACTAAGTAATCATCACCTATACCTTCCGATAGATTTGCATGAATAATAAAACGCAATGAAATTGCTTTGTTATTACCCCAGTCTATAGATATTCCATCATTTAATTCTTTAATATCTTTTGATAGGTTTAGATTTCTTCCTGTGTAGGCGGCATCGATGATTCCAGTCCAATTGGTAGTCAATACACTTTCATCTCCAGCCTTTACAGGGTGAAGCCCGAGCGTTCCGGATTTATTTCTACTGTCCATTTCTATTTTTAATCGTTTTTTGTTACCTTGTTCTGTGTTTTTGATTTTGATATTAGTTTGATTTGCTGCTTTCATGGCTGCGTGCATATTTCCCTTTGCCCAGCCTTCTCTTGTCGGAGGCATTGATGTATCTAGTGAAACCAGTAGCGGTTGTGGTGAGCCTTTCAAGTATATTTTTTGCCCTGAATTTTTGTTGTTTCCTGATTGCTGTCCAGAAAATTCTAATGTTGAAGCAGTTATAACAAACATATCCTTCAAACCTGACTGAAACGAATCCATATTCATTCGATATTCGTTTTCTAACGACGCTAATCTCATTCTTGCTTGTTCGATTTCCCCTCTTTGATATGAGCCTACTGCAGTTTTAGCCATTTCGTATGCTTCGAATACTAAACTAGCATCTCCAGCGAATTTAGAATCTGACGCTTGAGTTAATGCTACGCTGAATTTTTCTATGTCACCTTGTTCAATTAATGCTTTGAGTGTAATTAATGATTGATGTTCTTCGCTTGTTAGTGGTTCTATAGAAGGATATATCTGTTCGCTTGTTTCCGGATCGTCTTGGGTCATTTGAGCAATTGTATAGCGATTGTATGAGTTGATTGGTAGGTTATTTAGGATTCTTAGTTGTAATCCTTTTAGGTCATGTATGACTAGCCCAGGCATTGAATCTATCCTTTTTGTAAAGTTTGGGCATTGTTTTCTTATTTCTGACGACCAGGAATCAGAATCTCTTATTTCTGTACCAGATTTCATTTTCGACCTTTCATTTACGCCTGTAATCATCCAATAAAGTAAGTCGCCAATCATAGACGCTTCAAAGGCGTCATAATTTTCAGGTACTTGTGATAAGTAGCCAGAGTGGTCTCTGTTCAATTCTCCCCAGTCTTGTACGAAAGCAAATAGTAAATCTCTTGACAAAATGGCGTAGCTTGTAGTTTTAGAATATGCTCTGATCTGTTGTTTTGTAATAGAATCTATTAGTGCGTATATATCTAATAGGTCGGGATATTTGCTTACAGTAGGCAATGTTCCTTTTCTTTCGTCGTCTGTACGAAGTGTAAGTCCTTTTGTTCTTCCACCACCGTCTTTCTTCCCTAATTTACTCGTTGATTGGTAAAATCTTTCATCATCTCCAATTGGATTAGGTTTTATCTGCTTTTTACGCGCCATTGTTCATCACCTTTAGTAATTGAAATTAGACCAATCGGTTACTGGAGGGCGTGTTTTCCTTCTTTTACCATTTGATTTCGCGCCCAATATTTTAGTTGCGCCCCATATTAGACCTAAGCCTATTATAGTGCCAGATGCAAGAATATTATTCGGTACGCCACCCATAGGTGCTGAGTATAGAGCCTCATTTTTCTTTGCGTGCATTGCTGCTAATTTACCAGCCGCTTTGTGTTTTATTGGACCGTGTGTTTCAGTACTTACTTTGTGTGAACCAGGGTTTCTTGCGTCGAATGGAGTTGAGGTCTTAAATGAGTTAGAAACTGCTCCATATGGACTAACTTCTCCCCTGTAGTTTGCATTTTCCATACCATTAACTCTAAATCCGTCACCGTTACTTGTCGAACCTAGTAGAGAAATTCTTTGTTGGCGGTTTGAACCTACAAACATTCCACCTGCTAGAGTAGTCGCCCCTGATTCTCTGTTTAGTATAGATAACGCTCTTTCTAAGACTCTATCCATCTGCTCTAGGATTATTTCAGGGCTATGTGCAAAATCTCCAATTGATCTTACTTGTTCATTAAATACTCCACCGTTTCCAAGCAGAGTTTGTATTTCCTGATAATCTCCGTAGGGAATAAGTGATTGCTTCTTTGCGGATTTTGCTTCTGCTAGGATCATTCCCTTTGTCGTCATCCTGTTTGCTATTTCTCCTTTCATTTTGGCCTTTTCAGCGCCTTTACTACTTGCAACTAGAGTTTGTTCTAATGCTAGTAGAGATTCCCTGGCTGATGCTATCGCATATTGCTTATCTTCTATTGAACCATATACTGGTATTTTTGATAATGCGCTATCCCTTGCTCTGTCTATAGTTCTTAAGTCGTGATCGCTCATTCCTTCTAGAGCTACTGCATGGATCTTTAGTAGTTTATTCCAGCCATCAATTAGGCTCGATTTTACTTCATCAAGTGGCATAGCACCAGATTGACTAGCCCCTAGAAGATAGAGGTCGTGCTTAGAATTATGAGTAAGTGACATATTAGACAAAACATTCTCTATTTCTGACTTTGCATCAAGCCAAAGAGACTCTTGCCCCATGAGGTCGGCTCCTTGTGCTACTACCGCCCATTCTGCCACTATTGCCTCTACAGTGGACATTCTTTCTGTACCGAGATACCTGTCTACGCCCAGTCTTGCTGCAATATCACTTACTTCGGACATCCTTTTTTCGATTGCCGCTTCACTTGTCATGGTTCTCGCATGGGGGTTGAGGGCATAAAGGCGACCCGTCACACCGTTACGGTGTTCAAACAGGACTCAGCACTAAGGGGGCTGCAGTTGTTACTATATTGAAAGCAATATACCCTAATAAACCCGTCAATATAATTGGCCCTACGCCCATCGCTGGATCTGCTAACCAATTGAATAAAGGAAGTCCTCCATAGTCTGCTTTTCCATCCTCGTCTATATCTAAGTCTTGTTTAATCATTACACTTAATGGCTTTTCAACCCAGTCTGGTATGCCGATGTCCTTTTTTGCTAGATCATGGACTGTATATCTAGCCCCATCACTTCTCTGATAAGGCCAAACCACAGTAGGAGTGTATGTCGAGAATGGAGCGAATATCTTTTTCTTCTTTGTTCCTGTGTTTATTGAACCATCAAATAGGCTACCATCTAATCTATCGAACATTGAGACAAAGTTTTCTTGGCCGAAGGCAGAGTTTGATTCAGCAATTATTGATACTGTTTGCGATCCTACATTTTCGTCATTAGAAATTGTTGAATTTGGCGGTTCTAGATACTTGTAGGCTTTACCAAATATATCTTTGATGCTTATTTTCGCTGGCCCTATTCCGAAATCTTGATGGTAAACATCATCTACATTTTCTTTTAGTTCACTAACGCCTGCAGAAACGCCATCGCTAAGAATAACATAGGGATTCATTTTTTCACTAATCCATGATTACTACTTCAACCGTTTCGTCTATTATATCTGCTGTCCCTGCGAAGAGTGCGGGCATTGCTTTTCTATATACAAATGCGCCTAGTACACACACACCTGCACCGAATAACAAATTCCAAGCAGCTCCCCCTCCGTGATAGAGTGTCCTTAATGGGAAACTGTCAATTTCATGTCCTTCGAATCTTGAACCGTCTTTGTTTTGGAAAAGATTCCACAGATTCGGTACATAGTCTCCTGCGGCAGTTTTGTGAACTATGCTAGGGTAAACTGATTCAATGAGCCTTTCTCCTAAACTATCTCTTCCTTTTTGCGCTTGAGAGTAGAAATAAACCGTATCTGGGTCTTGCCCTACAGTTGCGTTCGACCAAGACGGGTCTAATAGGAGACTGTCTGCGTTTTTCGGGTCTGTTGCGTCTAACATACCTGGACTATCGCTTTCTGCGCTTTTAGGCGCACCGTCTTCAAGAGGATCTAGTGCGAACGCAAGCCATGTTCTTGGCTGAGGAAGAGATTCTGCTCTTTGTAAAAATGCTTCATCTGCTTCCCCTGGTAATTGTTCTAGTTCTTTCAAAGCCTTTTTTCTTTGTTCGCTTTCCTGTTGCCAATGCAATATGGCATCAATCTTGTATGCGCTCATTGTTCGTGCCATTTTATTCATCTCCTCTTGTATATACTGGCTATTGCCGCAGTAGTTCCACCGATTAACAATAGTGCGTCAGTGGTGCTATTAGTTATTCCACCGAACTTTGGATTTCTGGCTGTCTTTTTTGATATATTATATTCATGGATGGCTAGTGAAGCAATTCCCAGAGGGAGATCAACATTGTTTAGGTTTGGATAAACAACATACCTTCCTAAAAAAGCACCTGCAAGTGCGATATAACTATATTGAGACAATTTTCCTAGAGTTGTTGTTACTTTTATCTTTCTTGTTTTTCCCATTTTCTCACCCCGCTATGAATCCCATCGTATCTGGATTGTCCGGCTCTAGAATTGGTGCATACAATATTTCACCTAATGGTTGTCCGTCATTTTCTAGTTTACCTGCTACACCGAACATCTTCTTTACACCAGCCAATCCTTCTTCGTATATGTCACTTGTAGCAGATTCTCCCGTACTTTGTATTTGGCCGCCTACTGACTGGAATACTACGGGTTGCATTACTGCTGTTTGCCCCATCCAGATGCCTGTCGCACTCATTCCTGATTTTTCATTGAGTCGTGGTAGAGGATTGCCTCCCGATATAGCCATACCTAGTCTGTTGAGCGTATCTTCAACATTTCCTTCGACCTGTATTGCCATTCCAGAGTATAATGCTCCGTCGGCATCTTTAGCCAATAATGCTCTTGCTGTCTTTTCGTTGCCATCTCTTAGGTAAGAGATCGTACTTTCTCCCCACTCAACAAGAGCGTCTAGCGAACCCAATGTTTGTTCAGCAACTATATTTCCATCTTCGTCTCTAATAACCCCTCTCATAAACTCGGCCTCCTTCCTGTTGCTTCAAATTGTGCTAAAGAGGCGGCTATTCTCGCTTGTTCTGCTGCTTGTGCGGCTTGATACTCGGGAGTTGCTGCTTCTGCCGCTAGAGCGTTTACGGCTGCTTGAGATTCTGCTAACCTAGTTGCAATTTCATTGTTTGAGAGTCCGTTTTTCCATGTTATGAACCCATCTCCGTCTGTGTTCATTGAAGCGGCTGACTGTGCTATAGATGTAGGTAAGCCACCAGAGTTGTTGTTATTGCTTTGAGCCAATCTGTTCAGTGCGTTTTGAACTGCTTGTGGCAGTTGAGGCGTTGTGTTTGCGGCTTGATTATTGGCTATCCTTTGGAATCTATTTGCTTCGGATTCTGCATTATTGGCTATTATCGGTGTAGGAAGTCCGTCTCCTATGTTGTTGCTTTGAGCCAATCTGTTCAGTGCGTTTTGAACTGCTTGTGGCAGTTGAGGCGTTGTGTTTGCGGCTTGATTATTGGCTATCCTTTGGAATCTATTCGCTTCGGATTCTGCATTATAGGCTATTATCGGTGTAGGAAGTCCGTTTGCAACATTGTTAGATGCGTTATTTATTGCATTATTTACATTGTTAGATGCGTTATTTATTGCATTATTTACATTGTTTGCTACTTGAGTCACTATTTCATCTGCTTCTATACTGAATGTGTAATTTTTCCCATCCCCTGGTGTACCCATAGTTACTGATTCTGTAGGATAAGATACAATTGAACCCGCAATATCTGGATAAAATACTAACATATCTGTACCTTCTCCCATAGTGGTCGCTCTTGGGAAGGTTATGTTTGCTGTTGAATAGTTATTTTCTCCAAATTGATTTGAAGTGTTGTCAGGATTATACTGATTGCTAAATGTTACTGTTGGAGAACCTTTCCCAATTGCTAATCTAGTGATTTTCCATTTAGTTCCAGAAGGTGTTGGATCTATTCCCGTTACTACTGAGCCTTGAGAGGCTTGTGTCATCTCAATAGTTTCACCGAATTGTATTGTAGGAACATCTTCTTCTTCTTCGTTAGAAATAACTTCAAGGCTCTTAGATAGAACGATTTCTCCAGGTAACGCTGGTAGTATAACTTCAAACTCATCAAATATGGTTTCGCTTGTTCTAGTTCCCGCGCTGTTTGGCCAGCCATTTTCTATTCCAGTTAGTGTTGAAATCGCATATACAGTTCCATATTCTGCTTTTTTACCTTTAGATAGCCTCGGGATTGGTGATTTCAAGTTGAAATCTACAAGGGTCAAGTTGCTTTCAGTCATACTAGCTCCTATTACACCTACAGGAGTCGTGTCATTCTCAGTAGTATCTCTGTAGAATACGCCTGCAGGTATTTCGAGAACCCCAATTTTGTTTTCAGAGACTTCTCCAGCGTTGTTTTGAGAAACTAGGAATGCTGTGTATTCTCCTACAGGTGCCGTTAGAGATACTGCTCCTGATAGATCGCTTGTTGAAGATATTATATTTCTTGAAGTTAGCCAAGTATTTTCTTGAGATGGTCTTAATTCGACTCTCATGCCCCTTACAGGGATTTTCGCTTCGAAATTCATATCATTTCGAGCATTTTCTCCTTGCGGTGACTGGTATTCGCTTTGATCTATTACTCCGTCTGCGTTTAGGTCTGCGTTTTCCCACAGTTCTGAATTCCTTAATCGAGAAAGTTTCATCTTTATTCTTACTTTTTGATGTCTTGGTAGTCTGTTAATGTCTGTTATTGTAGACCATTTGCTTACTAATTTTCCATCAGTTGTTTCGACTAGATGCGTAGGAAGAGGTTCACGATATACGGGAACCCTAACTTCATGGTGACTTCCTGCACCTCTAAATGTAAATGCTTGAGATGTTAGGACTACCCCTGGCTTTGTTGATATTATGGAACCTTCTCTGTCGTTTTCGGTTTCAGGAACTCCCCCATATATTTTCAATCGGTTGTTTGCCCAAGGAGAGTTACGCGCATATTCTGGTATGATTACTTGTACTTTGAAAGAACCTCTATGTGGCACTTCATCATTGATTTTGTACCTGTATAGGTAGTGTCTGCCGTTTTCGCTATCATTTACAGATTCGAATAGAGTAGAACCCGATGCGAAGGCAGCAGGGTCTTTCCCTCCATTAGTTTTCAACCATGAATCTCTAAAGTTTATTCCACCTCGAACTGAAACAATGTATGGCAGTTCTACTACTTCATTTCCTTTCTGATCTATGAATTTCACGGAAATGCTTGAATAAGTCGTGTCAGGCAGTATTGGAGAAGATTCGTTTGATGAGAAGTCGTTGAGAGAGCCTTCGTATTCGCTTTGGGCATATTGTTGTCTTAACAATCTGTTTGCTTGAATTATTTGAGACATTATTGCAGGTTCCATATATTGAATTAGAATACTTTCCCTTATATCTTTCAAAGCATTTATTCTGAGGTCTTTTGTGTATGAATCATATCTTATTGCGGCTTCTTTCAGGTATGCTGTATCATCCCATGTGAAGCTATTCTCAGGGTATCTCAAATCTAATGTTGATTTTCTTGAACCAAAATCATTTATTCCGGTTCTTTGTAGTTCTCTAATTAATTTTTTATCGAAGTAGTCCAATGATACTAATTTGTCGTCTAAATCTTCGAAAGAAGTCGCTAGAGAAGGTAGCAAACCCGTTTTCGATGATGTACCTACCCCTGTTGAAACCATTACTTGGAATTGATGGTAGGCAGATGCAGCATCTCTTTCTACGCTTGAGTTCCCGTCTTTTGATTTTAATGAAGCAGTAGGAAATATTTGTTTTTGGGATGCGGTAGCATATCCTTCCACTATCTTGTAGCATGTTCCGCCTCCTGGGTGTCGGCTTGATAGTAAAGTTATATCTGCATTCTCTTTTACGAAATCCCAGTCATACTCTGAATTAGACATACTATCGTCTGTTCTTCCAAGAGTTAATGATCTGAAATCAACTTTCATCTAATCAATCCCACCTATGATGAAACCTCGGGTCTTGGAATCTGTATGCCCCGCTAGTTCTACTAGAGGTGGTCGTTGAAGTTGAAGCACCTAGTCCGTTTTCGTCTCTGTGTTTTGCTCTAGGGTCATGGGATGTCGATGTAGATGACCCACTTGCAGTCGTGGATCTAAGACTACCTAGCATTGGCCTTCTTCCCGCTTTGATTGCTTCTTCTATTGATTTTATTGTGGGTTTAGGCGGGGGTAGTTTAGACTTTCTTGCTATCTGATTGATTGTTGGCCTTGCAGGTCTTGGAATACTTACTTCCAATCCCACAGGCGGTGCTATTGGCCGTGCAGGTCTTGGAATACTTACTTCCAATCCCACAGGCGGTGCTATTGGCCGTGCAGGTCTTGGAATACTTACTTCCAATCCCACAGGCGGTGCCATTGGCCGTAGTAGCCCTGGGTCTATTGGAACAGGAGGCATAGGCCTCGGTCCGTTATTTACAGGTCTCGACTTAGGTTTTCGTAGTTGTTTAAGCCTGTTATCTACATTTTTTTCTTTGGGAAGTTTTGCTAGTGCGTTTGCGATTTTTTGAGCAGGACTTCTTGTATTGCTTGGCTGAGGTTTAGGCGTTGGCTTAATGATCGGTGAAGGCAACGGAGTTACCTGTTGTCGAGCTTCTGCATTAGCGAGCTTCTTGAGTCTAGCGGCTTCTGCTAGGGCTTTCTTCTTTTCGTTATTAGCGATCTTCTGGAGTCTAGCGGCTTCTGCTGCTTCCTTCTTTTTCTGCTGTTCGATTAGTTGTGCCTGTCTAGCTTCTTCTTCTTTTTGCGCCTTCAATGCGGCCTCTTTTGCTCGACGCGCTTCGTTTGCTGCTTTCTTGGCGGCTAGGTTTGCTGCTTTCTTGGCGGCTAATGCGGCTTCTTTGCGTGCTTTTTCCGCCGCTTCCTTTCTAGCGGCCTCTTGAGCATTTCTTTCTGCTTGCGCTGCTTCCTGAGCGATTCTTCTTGCATTTTCAGCCAATTTTTGAGATATTCGTTGCAGTTCTAATTCTCTTTGCTTTGCGGCTTCTTCTTCTTTCTTTCTAACCATTTCTGCATAGCCGTTGTTTTCTGGAAGATTCTGATTAATCATATTAGGTAGTGCGTCACTTTGCGATACTGCGTTTTGATTAAGAGAAGGTATATTTTGCACTAATTCTAGTGTGCTTGGGATTTTGTTAGGTATAGCCATTGGTTCTTGTTCAATCATTGAATTAGGCAAGCCATCTCCTTGATTATTTTGATTAATAGCAGGAGGTGTGCTTACTAGGATTTGGTTAGCAGAGTTGCCAGTTATCACATTCTTTTGATTCATTCTTTGGTTGAGCGTGTTGTTGGCTTCATTTACAAACGAAGCAGCCCATTCTAACTCATCTTCAAATGCCAAAGGGTCTGCAAGAGTGTCTAATGCAGCGTTTCTTACATTAACTATATCTTGAATTGTCATTTTGTTTGTGTTTACACTTGAATTGTTAGGATTAATTGTCTGTTCTACCATTAAGTTCGCATTTTGAGTCACTACTGCTCTAGTGATTTCTCTTAGATCAGCCGATACGACATTTTGAGCCGCTACCATAGATATTTCACCGTTTATTACTGACTTTACTATCTCTGCTGCTCTGGTTCTATCGTACCCTTCTTTCGTCAATACTGCACCTGCGCTTCTGGCATTTGAAATGATGTAGTTTTCTGCCGCTTTAACTGGCATCCCATTTGCTATTGCTGCTTCAACTCTGCTTTGTACCGTTTCTGAAAGGTTTCTTAGAGAATTAACAACTGCTGGCGTATTAGAAATATCTCTCCATACACCTGCGAATGTAGGTGGGCTTTTGCTACCGTGATGATTTAGGTGCCCTAGTAATTGAGATTCTTGTATTTGATCCACACTATCTAACGCTGATTGGAAATTACTTGGCAAGCCAAGACTAGCGGCTGATACATTGCTTTGTAATGAGTCCATTATTGAAGCACTATCTATATCGCTGAATGCGTTTTGAAGTTGCGCTTGTCTGATTTTACTTTGTGATACCATTCTACGGGGTCCGTCAAGTTCTTGCATTGAAGCTAATGATTCCTGATAACCAGTTGGCCTTGGACTTAGATTTAATTCATCTCTAGCATAAAATTCTTGGGCGTTTAAGGCTAGAGGAGTATTTGCGGATATTACTCGTTCTAGATTCTGGACTAATCTTTCTCTGCGAGATAAATACATTGCTTTAGTCATTCTGTTGTCTTCGAATGCTTGATCTAGTTTTGCTAATGCCTTCTCTGTTTGTGCATATTCCGCTTTGGTGATTTCTGTATAGGCTCTATTGTTAAACATATTATCCCTCCATCAATGTATCTGTCAAGTGTCTTAGTAACGATGCTACTTCGTGAAGAGGTTCTGCTTTGGTGAATTTGAAACCGAATGCTTCGAAAGATGAGTTTGCTGTATTACTAGTCGTATCTTTGCTTCCGAATTCTAATATTTCATCTATCATGTTACGGTATGCGTCTTTTCTTTGGCCGTACACCATGTCTCTAAGAGCCATAATTCTTGATGTTCCAGGTAAGTAGTTCATAGCAGTACCAAGTCTTGCGATTTGTTCTAGAACATCCACTTCATCATTATCTAAGAAGTCCGAAATCATATCTACTGATGATAGGAATTTCTCCATTTCAGCGATCTTGCCTGCATCTATCGCCTTTTGCATGTATAATGAGCTACCTTGGGCGCTCATTGCTTGCTTTTGAGCCAATCTAAGGTTGTTGAATAAGTAAGATTCAGCATCCATATACACCCCAGATAGGTGATTTACCCATAGTCTAATCAATTCGGACTCGTTTTCCGCTACAACTGTTTGCTGAGAACCCTTCATGTTTTCTAATTTTGTTGCCAGATATTCTATTTCGTTAGAGAGCCTAGAACCCGCTTGCCTTACATCAGTCATTTGTGCTTCGGATATTTCAAATTGTTTTGCCAATTTGGTATAGGTCTTTTGATTATTGTCTAGTAACTGTAAAGCACCTTTTTTGGCCTTTTGTAATTCATTTAGCGTAAGTTGCATCTGCCTTGTATCTGTGTCTCTACTGCTTAATTTCATCAATTTTTGTCCTAGTTGCGATATTGCTCTTGATAATGTAGCATTAGTTTTGCCTAATTGAGTAAGTCTGTTAGATGCATTCGCTACCACATTGCCATTTCCATTTGCTTTTCCGTTACTTAGTTGTACTTGCCAATGCTCTATTTGTTGTAAGACCCCCGCATGTTGTCCTTGGGCGCTTTTTAGATCTCTTTCTACGCTTTTGATTTCTTTATTCAGTTCTTTAACCATGTTTAGACCTTGTTGCACATACTCGACTTCTGCTTCGTATCTAGTGTACTGTGCTGATGATGCTTGGTATTCTTGCCTGACTATTTCTAATTCTTCCATTGGGAAATAATCTTCTTCTAATTCAGACATTCTCATAACTAATTGCCTCATCAATTCTAGTTTTTGGCGGTATTCCGTTTCTACTGCCCCGATTTCTTCTCCGACCCTTCCAGTTAGTGAAGCTCTTTGTAGTAATGAATTGATTATAGGTTCTAGACATATTGAAGCAATTTCAATACGGCCACCGTCTGCTGATTGTTGAATATATTCTAGGCTGTTTCCACCTTCCCCGCTTGCAGAAATGTATTGGTTCATAGATAGCAATTCACCTACTTTCCAAAGTTTTTCTCCTATTATGACGCTGAATGATCCATTTGCTATGTTCTCAACTTCATTTAGTGATGAAGATATGTCGAATTTACTGAAACCAGTTCTTTGTTCAAGGGCACTAGGTACTTGGTTGTATATTTGAGCCCAGAATCCTGAGTACGGAAATCTGCCTAATGGCGGAACTTGGTCAGGGACATCTATTGTTAAGCCTGAAATCGGGTCTTGTTTCTTCATTTTAACTACCTCTTGTTTAATCGATCAGTGAGTGCATCTAGAGCGTCAGCAACAGGAATGCCAAGTGCCAGACCTAAGACGACACCTCCAACGATTGCTTTCTTTATTGATGGTTGGGTGGAATTGTTGTTTGAACCTAGCATGAATGGTCGTGGGATCGCGCTTCTTAAGCCTGAAATCGGGTCTTGTTTCTTCATTTTTTGTACCTCCTGATAATGTCTTTTAATACAAATACAGTTATGACTAACACGCCTGCTCTAACGGCAAAGGGTTGTTTTCCGAGCCATGTATCTTCCCCGAAAGTGGGTTCAGCGAGGGACGAACCTAGCATGAATGGTCGTGGGATCGCGCTTCTTATCGTGGCTTTAGATATGGAGAGGTTGTTTTCTTCTTGCAGTATTCCCAGATTAGATCCGAAAAGATAATCTGTTGAGGGAGCAGATGCTATTTTTCCTGGTATTACTCCAGGTCTTGTTGCGAAGTTGTTTGGTGTTATTTCACCAGTGTTTTTGTTTCCATATATTGCCATTTTTATTACTCCTTTGGTTTTATTTTTGATAGTGATATGCCGACTAATACTGCTAAAATACCCCAAGATAATGGTTTGCTACCTGCAAACTGCTTCATTGTACCTAGTAGTGAAGTCATCATTCATCATCCTCTTCATTCAAAAATCTCATTGCGTAATATGTTATAGCCGCTAATGCTGCAAATCCACCTGCATAGGCTACTGCGCCCGCTAGAGGCCTTCTAGCCGTCTTTGGAGCGTTGATAGACCCTAGATTGGCTGTTACGGGTTGTTGAGGAGGATATGCGCTTGGTTGTTTGAAGGTAAATTCTGCCGGAGCAGGCCGAGGCTTGACTTCTGGAGGTTCAAATCCTATTCCAGAGAAGCCTTGTGCATTGTTCGTTCTTTGTGCGGGCTTACGATCTACCATCATGCCTGATAATTCAAACGGCATTGTTACTTCATCAGGCTCGCCTTTTAATGTGTAGTGTTTTTTCATCATTTTATCTGAACTCCTTCGGTATTAGTCTTTGTTCTTGCGGTAAAAGGTCATATGATTCGACCAAGAGAGGAATGTATGAGGAGATTCTTACTGATTGTCCTAGTTCAAATGGATGAATTAGTTCTACAGGAAACCAATTCGCTCCAAATTGAGGATTTGCATTGAATGTCTTTGTAGCTAACATCACATGAGAGTATGCACCTTTAGGACCTCCAGCATCTACTATCATCAACATTGTAGGGTAGCCTGCTGCATTTAGAGCACAGGCACAGGCAGCCGCTATGTCATCACAGTCTGCACCTGATTCCCCTGCTTGTATGTCCCTGATTACTTTAGGAGGACTTTGGAAGAGTTCTACGGAGTATGGATCTTTTTGATAACGATATGAACCTTGATCGCCATACATCATAGGACTGCCGATTTCTGCATCGGGAGTTTTATTATTGTGAGTTCCTTGAAAATATGAGACTATTCTTTGTATTTCTCCTAATTCATCGTGATTTCTTAGTCCTTTTCTATCCATCAGTTTTCCGTTGAATAATCTTCTAGTGAATTGTATCACTTCTGGATCAGAAACATATTTTGACGCCATTTCTTGTAATACCCTTATTGTTGTTTCAAAGGCTCTTGGATCTCCATTGAAAGTGTACCTAGCTTGTTGGCGTATTCCACCAGAAGAAACTGCGACTTCGAAACCTTTGTTTGAACCCCATCTGGCATTTGCTAGGGGGTTTGAGAATGCAGCGCCGCCACCTAACATGGTTGTCGCATGACGGTAGCGGGAATAAAGGCGACCCGTCACACCGTTACGGTTTATCTTAGCGATTCCTCATTATCGTCGAAATCAGTAAGCACCATTTGGCCTTCTTCATTAACTACTCTCTGCCCTCTTAATCTTGCTTCAAACCTTTCTATGACCCGATTTACTCGTAATTGTTGGGCTGCGAAGAACTCTTCTAGGTGCTCATTAAATCTTTCTTCGAAGGTGTTGTGCATTCTTTCCACTAGATTCAACATTTCCGACTCAATATTGCCAGCAATTCGGTTTGTAGCAGAAACACCCTGTTCTTCTATAGTTTCAATAGATTCGTTTGCTATTTTAGCAGTATTTTCTGCCATTTCAGTTAGTTTGGTGTGAATTGTGTCCATTACCATAACTGGATTCGCTTGCATTGCTGCTTGCTCGGGTGTTTTGGCATCTAGGTGTACGAAACCTGAACTTAATAGATCATGTGAACCATCTGCAGTAATTGAACCATCGGAATTCATCGGCATCATCCTTGTTTCGCCTGATTTCCTCCTTTCCTTCACTTGGCGTGCTAATTCTGGATTGAATAGTAGCGTACCTGCTTCATATTGTTGCGAGTTTCTTTGATTAGGAAGCCCTAGAGACCATCCGTATATCTTAGAAAGTTCGGACATCACATGATATAGTGAGTCGGCAATTCTCTTGTTTATCTCTGCACTATCCATAGCTTCTTCTGGAGTGACTATATACCGATTAGGTAGTGTTATCCTAACTGGATGAGGTAGGCACCAACTTCCATAAACTGCCTCTCCCGCCTCATTATGACTGATTCTTCTTCTAAAACGCACTCTCCAAGGCCCTATTGCCGATTCAATGTCCGGTGCTGCAAAATGAATCCATCCTCTGATCTCTTTTCCATGAGGAATTACTCCTTCACGCTCCCATTGCTCAATCTCCCTCTCCCATGGCATTCCGCCTCTTGGCCCATCGGTATTGACTGGTAAATTCCAGTCGAGCCTGTGTATATCGATGCGTGGTTCTACACCTCCTGGTAGTGGGCTCCAAACTGGAGTGTCACGATGTACCCCCATTTGGGACTGCAACTTGTAGATGATTTTCTCCATTTCTTTAGATCGTGGGCCTGGCTTGTATGCTTTGAACCTCAAACTGACTGAACCTTCTCTAACTTGCTCCATTTCCTTTTGATGCTCTATGAATGAGTCGGACTGAATGATGTACTGCTCTTTACATAAGCGTCGAACCCATCTGCTGATTGTCGCCTTGTCTTTTCCTAAAATCTCTGCTATTCTGTTAGCGATGTGTCTTTCGTTGATTAGAAGGTGGTATATTGCCGCCTTCTTCTGTAAAGTGGTTCCCGAAAACCACCTAGTTGCATCTATGGTTGCAGTATTGTTTGTCATGTGCAACTAGGCTCCTTGGAAACCTAGGCCGTGTTCCATCGGTTCATAATAGTGCCGATGCTAATGCGGGTACTTAGGTGCAATATAACTCAATTAACCATACATGGATAGCATTTGTTTTTTGCATTGGAACTAAAGGGGTAGGGGTCTTTACTTAATCAGTTTTTGAAAAAACAAGGTATTGCAACCATGAAAGAAAATCTAATTTGACGGTTTTCTTTTCGTCTAAGGTATGGTGGGTTGTAATCGGCCTACCTTAGAACAATAGAGGTTCATGCTTTTTTTTGAAGAAGCATGAGGTATTTTCGTGGCGGCATACTTCATACGACAATGACCTTTCACATGGTTCGTGCTCAAAGCAGATCGAGTGGAACTCACAGACGGACAAGTATATACTGATGTTTATGTTATACCTGGAGATATCTCCTTGTGTATAGTGAATGATAGCGAAACACTAGATATCACTAGAGAATCTATAAAATTAGTAGCTTATACAGATGCTAAATCGGCTTGGATGATTAGGACGCTTGCTATGGGGCTACTATTAGATACATTTGAAGAAGTGCAAGAGACTTTAATTCATTTAGAGATGCAAGCAGAAGATGTTGAGGCCTATATTGAAGAACTTCATCGTGAAGACCAAGTAGATGTTCCTAATGAGCCTTCAAATGAGTCTAAATCCCCTTATGAGTGATTACTATGCCTGGAAGTTTTGACCCCATACCGCCTAATTTCAGCCAAGTGTTGAAAGAGAACTGTTTGCAAGTAGTGTCTCTAATCGCTATGGTCGCTGAAAATCCCGCCCAGAACGCACATTTTGTTAGAGAATGTCGAGAATTGCTAGACACTATTGAGGGCGATCTTGCAGATGTTGGTTTAGATGGTGACGGGCGCTCTGTTCCAGAAAATAAACAATTAGATGTATTAGATATGTTATTCTTGAAAGGTGCTGAGGGATTAAAAAAATATTTTCAGCAAAGAATGGGGTCCGGTGAAGAATACGATGATGATGAAAGGTGAAAAAAATGAGTGAACAACAATTGAAGGCAGAATTAGAGAGATATTTTACAGCAGTGGTGGATGAGCAGTACCTAAAACAGTACCCAGATGTCACGAGTCCGCTTGGAACCCCTATGTTTTATGATGAAAGCGGGCAAATAGATGCAGAATACATTAGTGAAATGACTGGCATGAGCCCAGGAGGAGTTTTGACTTCTTACGAAGCATGGCAATCTAACGGAGGAATCCCTCCACATAAGCGTCCTAGGCAGGCTTCAAGAGTTGAGGCGGTAGCAAGTCCTCTTTCTAGACCAGTTTTGGGGCAAATAGAAGTTCCAGAGCGTCGGCAAAGTGGTAGTTTCCTTTCAGAAATTAAAGATGACATGAATGACGCATTAGAAATGAGGAGGATGGAGCAACAATTCGACAATATGAATCAGTCTCAGCATTTTGTACCTCAACAGGGTGGCTCTACGAGCGACATTACCACCATCATTGCAGCATTGGCACCTCTCCTTAAACAAGATAGGCCTAGCATAGATCCAATGACTATGACTTTAATGAAGCAGTTGAATGATCGTACAACTGACTCCACATCTCAGATGATTGCTTTATTCAATATGAATCAGCAAGCAAATCAACAATGGATGACAATGTTGATGGATCAATCTAGAGGCGGTGGAGGTCGTTCTTCTTTGGAAGATCGATTATTAAACCATAGCCTTGACAAAATGCTTTCAGGTGGAGAAACCCCAGAAGATTCCATTTGGTCAGAATTGGTGAGAAGTGGACAATTGGGTGACATGGTTCAAGGAGCTGCTGCTGGAATAGCGGGTATTGCCAATAGAAGGGCGCCAATGGGAGCCAATCCCTACGGTCAAGAAGTAGAAGAACAGAAAGTTCTGATTCAGCCTCCTCCGACTGCAGAAGAGTTAGTACCTACATTTGAGGCAGCGCCACCTGAACCAGTTACAATGACATATCAAGAGAAATGCACTCATATAATGAATGAGATGATGCCTACTTTGCCTACAGAATGGACTAGCGATGGGAATACCATGCAGATGTTGATGAATTCAGTGGAACTATCCGTCAGAAGAGGCGAAGACACATACCCTACTAGTACAGAGATGCAACTCGCACAAGCAGCGAAAGAAATGTTAGTAATAGCAAATCTAAGAACCGTAGGAACTTCTCTAAATAAGATAGAAAAGGGAGAAATAGGAATTGATTTGGCTGCAACAGTATTATCACAACACCCATTGTGGCCTGTGTTCCAAACTGAAACAGTAGATTCCTTCCTAATGACGGTTAATGCATACTCTGTGGCTGATTTACCAGATAGCCCATCCTTACTGCATGACCTTGAGTACCTGAATAGGCCGACCACAAGGCCGATAATAGAATCCTTACTGGATACAGCTAGAGGAGGTACAGGCGAATGACTATTGAACACTATACATACGAACTAAAAAAGAGCAGATTAGGTGGATTCCTTGGAAACAAGGTAGCCATCAGACAAGACTGGATTAAGAGGACCAGGAGATATGTGGTTAGTCAGGGGTTGGATCTCAACTTATTGGCTACATTTCTTAAGAAAGGACTTTTTGACCGTAGGGTAGAGGGTTTCAACCAGAAGGCTTTGGCCGAGCCACTTAGTAAAGCACAACAATGGACATTGATGTGGATTGTTCTTTCAGATTTCGGAGTACCAGAGTGGCTAAGAGATCACGAGAAGGATGAGCATACCCCAGAAATGGAAATTGCTGAACCCGAAGAGGAAGATGAGGCAGTACTTACTACATTGCTTAAACCCGCTTCTGCTATCGGTGGAGCAACTGTAGCAACTGCTAATTCTGTGACTGCTGTTGCGAGCAATGTTGTTGGAGTAACTGCTACGGCTACTGCTGATGCAACGAAAGCGGTTGGGGCTGCTGCATTGGGTGTTGCTGCAATACCAGTTAAGACTCTTTCATCCCTAGTTGGGGCTGCTAAGAGTGTGGAAACAGAAGCGGCAGATGCTATCGCAGAAGCAGAAGAAGTTATCGCAGAAGCAGAAGCAGAAGTAGAAGCTACAGAATTGCCTGCTGCTACCGATTTAGTTGAGGCAATGGAAACTACCGATGTACCAAAAGAAGATACTGAGGTAGGTACGAGTGGTGAGTAGTCGTGGTCGTCGAGGCGGTAAGCCCAAATTACGACGAGTTAGAATTCGTCGAAAAGGTCGAACTGACTGAACAAGAAAAGAATTACAGATTGAGATTCCAATTAGGTGTATTTACCTTAATTCTAATTATTTCAATGCCAATACTACAGTATTATTATCCTGATGCTTTTTTGTATGTTTTAGCGGGCGGAATAGCCTTTACTATAGGCACGAATTTAACTATAGGGATATTATCCATTAGAATCGAAGATAAAGCAGAACTAATGGAACGAAGAATGGGTGAATTATTAAAAGAATTAAGTACATCTACTGACTTATTAGGAGAATTTAACGATCAGTTGTCTCAATTTCCTTTAGAATCCATGCTTCATACTATGGAAAGTGCTAGAGAAGAGTTAGGTCCCGCATTGTCTCAAATGAATGGAGTCAGTTGGACAGAAATATCTAATGCTTTTTCGGCAGGAATGGAATGGTACGAAACCCTTGATACAGAGAAAATAAAATCAATGATGGCTCCTTTTATTGTAGAAACCCCGCAAATCACATTGATTGACGATCCATTCAATGATGATTCTGTCCTCGATGTCCCTGACTTTTTCCCACCCCCACCGCCGAGGCATAGAAATTAGTCTTTGAATACGCTGGCTAGTAAGAACAATCCAGCAGCATTCATCGCTTTATTGAGCATTTCACTTGATTGCATAGAAGTCCATGTACCAGAAAGAGCATAATTAGCATAATGCTCACAGTTTCTCAAAGCGGGGTTGTAATCATCGCGGTTCAAGAAAGATTTGGCTCTTTTAAGTACAGGGATTGGATTTTCGGGTACAGTCACGATCTCTATTTCTTTTCCTTCTGAAAATAAATCGTATGGAGTGAGTCCTATATGCACCCCTGTATGTGAGTCTTCTTTTTTCGTAGGCCAAATTGCGTTTACTAATTTTAATTTGGCATCCTCAAATTTACTGCCTTCGTATGGACCGCCAAATTGGTATATCAACTGCTTTTGAGAGTCCGGATGATAGTATTCAGAAGCAATGCCATAGTGGTATAAATCCCAACCAATTTTACGCCTTATTGCGGCTCCTATCGGGTAGGGCATGTCTTCTGACATGGTGTGCGACTAACGCTAGTTAAAATATGTCTTTCGGGCAATAAGGTCAAACGGCAAACACCACTCATACACGCATGGATGAGATCTCCGATGATGAAGATGCGCCGATCCTTACTCCTGTTGAAACCTGTTATATTGTTGCCAGAGATGTTCCAGTTACTATCAAAGCTCAACTATTACTTATTAGATATAAGCGTGGTTGGAAGTCGTGGGCTGAAATGATTTACGATGTTGTGAAAGAGTTTGGTGAAGAGTGATGGCTTCGTTTTACTTGAAAATACCAGGCGTACCCCATGCGGCCTCTAGACCTAGATTTAGACGGACATCTAAAGGAGTTCGTACTCATTCAACTAAGAAAACTTTTGAGTCTAAAGAATACATAAAGAAATTGGCAATTAAAGAGATGGAAGGAAAGGACAAATTGGAGGGGGCGCTGGAAGTCCATGTAAATGCCATGTTCCCTTGCCCCAAACACAAATACAGAAAGAGAGAACCTGCTAAGGCTGTTTTGAAAGATAACGGCCCAGATGTGGATAATATTGCGAAGCATTACATGGATGCTTTGATAGCATCAGGTATTGTAGCAGATGATGATAGGCAAGTGGTCTCTTTGATAGCGAACAAGGTTCAATTAGCACAGGGAGATGAGCCTTATACTACAGTTAGAGTTACTGAAATTTATAGCGACGACAATACCCTCCGTGATTTTCTTGAAAGTATATTGGAGAAGTTGTAATGCGAGATGATCATATTGAGCAGGTTATTTCTGTAATCAAGGGAACTTTAGGGCATCCTTCTTCTCAAAGAGAGTTGGTTCTTAGGAAGAATTTGAGAGACTTGAAACTTAAGTCGGGACCAGCAGGATATGTCAAAGAACGGAGAGATCCGGTTGCTTTGTGGATTGCAAACGCAAGAAAATGGGCCACCAATAAGTGTTTGATGGGTGCTAAGGTAGATATTGACATGGTAGTAAGTTCTAATCCATTACCCGAAGGCGTAGATAGGAGAGCAATAGGAGGAGTATTCAAACATCCTGATTTCAAGAGAGTTGGCACTGTTAGGACTAAGAAGCCTAATGGAGGTTACAGAACTAGTGGACAATTCATGCTATCATCTCAAACTCAAACTCCTGACGCCATCACAGATTGGTGAAGGTTCAAACGGTAAGAACCTGTCACAGTATTATGGCTGACGACTGGAGAAACAAATTTCTGCCCGAATTTGATAAGAAAGAATTGGATGATGTAATAGATGATACTGTATCGGATTTAGCAAGTGAACTAGGTACCGAAGATAAAATTCTCTCTCAATTCGGTGTGGAAGTCCCTGATGTAGATGTCGAAACCCGAGACTATTACGAGTCAGTTGTTGCTAATTTATTAGAAGAGGGCGTTGAGGCGCAACTAGCAGTTGTCGGTCAGAATCAGCAAAGAATCATGGAGGCAATAGACAATATGGCTGCCGGATTTTCTAGCCAATTAGTTATTCTTGCTAGGAGAATTGATAATTTCGAGAGAGTTTTGGATCAATCAGTAGGGCAACCCACTATGACGAATCTTATGTTCGATGCTCCAGAGGTTTTCAATAAGGTTGTTACCCGAGAAGTTGAAGAAGTTGAAGAAGTTGAAGATGCTAGTCCAGCAGTAGAGCCAAGAACCCCTGTTGAAGGTTTTGAGATCCCCGATGAAGTTGAACATTTGTTGAATTATAGTTCTGAATTCCCAGTATCGGTAGAAGTTCAGGCGGCTTTCTTTATGTGGAAGGAAAAAATATCTACATTCCAGAACTTTGTCAAAGTCGCGGGTGGCCCAGTAATGGCGAAAAAGGCTAGAGAGCACCTAGAGTAATCCGCATTCTCTAAACGACGAACCCACATGTCAAGGACATGAGCGCGGACTTGGTGATGCATTGGCTCGGCTCGCTTAGAGAGATATCTAAGGGCAGAGTTCCTGACATTGACCTTGTAAATGTAGCCAGAAGGTTAGGTGGCGTTCAAGGAAAAAAGCCTTTGGAGCCTAATTATTATCGAGATATTGGCGAAATAGACGACAAGGCTCTGCAAAAAATAGTTGAAGGGATAATCAAAGGTCGAAATAAGAATAGAGCAAAAGCAGGTGAAAGAGTCGGTGTGATTGCAGCACAGTCTTTAGGAGAACCAGGCACACAAATGACTCTTCGTACATTTCACTATGCAGGAGTAGCTTCTACCGTAAATCCTCTAGATAAGATGATTTCCGATCAGTCAGGCGTCAGAACGATTTATACCATGAGTTTGGCTTTAGGTGACGATTATCGTTTTGATAGGAGTCGTGCAGAGGGACTTTTACATGGACTCTATAGAACTAGGTTAGGTGATGTCTGCGATATTTACTTTGAAAAGGAAAATAATTTTGAAAACGCACATCGGGCGCTTTTCGATAGTGAAGATATATCATCGAGAGAACAGGAAGATAAAATCATATCTGATTTACTAGCATCAACACCACAAGATAACATAATTATCAAACCAAAAATTCAGCCTGTCGAAGGCGAAGAGGGATTCGACCCTCATTTTGAATATCTCGATGTAGAAGATATAGTCGATGTTCTTCAAACAATGTTGAAAGTCAATTGGAAAGGTGATAGACGGAAAGACCCAGGTAAAAGTACACGCTTCGGTGAAGAGACCGTTGTCCATATGCCTGGATTAAGAGGCAACATTAGGATTGAGCGTTTTGACGATTCTATAAGAGTCTCCGTTCCTCATTTCCCGCCATCTTACAAACTGTCTCTGTATCACCTTTTGAAAAGGATTCAGATTTGTAATAATTGCCATTCAGGCATACAATATATGAAAACAATGGCGCAACGAGGTAGAGCAAGTTCCGAAAAAGTAGTAGAAAAGAGAGAAGATGTAGAATATGTGAGTTTGATTAATCAATTTGTAGAAGCTGTTGAGGGCGGTGAGGCATTAAGTGATGAATGGAAAGGCGCTGTTTTATCTTCTGCCGATGACGAGGCATTAAATATTGAAGATGAAATTTTTACTGAATTAGGAGGGGACCCTTCCTTCAATGCAGAAGAATGGAGTGCGGTCATAAGAGGAGATATTCCAGATGGTTTGGAATATGGTAGCCCCGACCATGTATTAGGAATTAGGAGATTTTGGACTATAACCCCCGCTAGTTATACTCTTGAATTATCTGCAGGAACCGATTACAAATGCTGCCCTAGATGCGGTTTAGGTTGGGATATATCTTCTGCAAGCCTGAGACAAGTCGGTGACATTGATCTTGACTATCTATTAGATGAAGAAAAAATTACATCTTCAGATAGAACTACCGTGAAAGAAGGTTACAGAAACCTATATTCTGAATTGGTTCGCGTTTCTGAATCTCCCTTGGATGACCGCAATGTTAGCATTGCCTCAAGAATGACATGGAAGCCTACTTTACTAGGTGAAACTCCAGAAAAAGAGAGTTCTGTTGAAGTTACTGTACCAGGAGATGTCTATGAAGGAGTTTATCCAGGTAGTGGCAGGTTAGGTAGCCTTACTGATTACCCCGTACAGGCAATGTCTTCAGGCAGAGGGATTGGAGGAGGCGTAGAAGGAGAGTTTTTCATTTATGTTGTTGGTTCAGATCTGAAAAATCATACTAATGGCAACTTGACTAATCCTCCTGCTAGAAGTAAATTTAGAAATGAGATTAATAGTGGCAAGGGTTTTGCAGGTATTACATGGAGGAATAAATTAAGAACATCATTTGGGGGATATTTTTCCGCAGTAGATGGAGACGATAGGTTTGATTTCTTGCGATCTACTTGCGATGACCCTCGACAAGTATTCCATGCATTAGGGATAGAAGCCGCAAGAATGGTAATTATGGAGAATATGTATCACATCATCACTAACAAGGATGCTGACATTGCAGAATATGGTATAGCTAGTGCTGGACTAGAGGTTCACAATACTCACATGACCTTATTGGCTGATTCTCTATGTAAAGACGCTACTATTGCTACAATCCTCAGTTCATCTGCTATAGCGGGCGGGAAGGGAGTTGTGGGCAAAAAAGGTTCTTATTCTATTGAAAGACCTGACGGTAGTTTAGAGAATTACGGAGACATACTCACTATAGCATCATACGAAACTGCCAATAAGGTTTTATTTCAATCGGCTCCAATGGGAGTAATAGATCCGATAGGAACTGTCAAAGCAGAACAGATAACTGGTAGTTTCAAAGGAACTGCATATCAAGAACCACCACATAGGACTCATGCGGATAAATTGAGTTTAGTTGATGAATTAATACAATTGAAATATGAGGTATCTGCGATCAAGAGGAAGATTTCTAGTTATTCTCTAGAAAAATATGGCCTTACATATAATGAGTTAATGTTAAAATCGGAAATAGATGGTACAGGAAGAATACAAAAGGCATTAGATGATTTACGAACTATAGAGGACTTTAGTTCAGATATTGATGACCTAAAGACAACCAGGGCAAAGATTGAGGCAATTTCTATTGAACTATCTCAAATACCGTAGATTATATTGTCTCGGAGTCTTTTTGCGAGTTTCTCATTAGATTGCTCTTTAGGCTTCTCTGCTACAGGAGGCTTCTCTATTACCTCTACAGGTGTTTCCTCTTCTTGAGGAGGCTCTGTTGGCTCAATAATGGGGTCTTCTGCCATCTCTTCTTCTACCTCTTGTATATAGTTCAAATCGTGACCATGGTTAGGGTCTATGTTGTCAGAATCTTCTAACTCAATAAGTTCTTCCATTTCTTTTTCATCTCTAGGAGCTTCTTCTGTAGCAGATGAGGTTGTTTTCTTACCTACTAGGTACTTGCCTTCTTTGAATCTCTTCCAAAGTCGAGAAATTTCTTCGTTTTCTAGTTCTGAGTGGGCGTGTTTGAATTGAGGCCATGTCATTTCAGTCATCTTTTATACTTCCTTAGTTCGTCGGACATATCTAATATTGCGCTGTTTGCACTTTGGCGCAATTCTAGTGCTTTGTTGGAATAATATTCGGCTTTGTCGTTTATGTGCTCTAAATTTAACATTAGATCATCTTGTGTTTTTTCTAACATTATGAACATTTTTTCGTCTTCACTCTCTACTTCATCGAATAGAGCCTTCTCATCAATTGTATCATTTATAGATTTAGATAGTTCGGTTAATTCATCTAATTGCGAATCAGTTTGGAATCGGTTGTCTCGGGCATACGCAAAAGCAATCAAGAATTCATCACTTAAAATGCCTAATAGTGCGGCTTCTTCTGCATATTTTACCATTTCTTTATATTCTGACCATGATTCACTTGTTTCTTCCTTAGAAAGGTTGTTTTCGGTGCAGATTTTTCTCCAATCGTGCCATTTCATATCAATCCGTAGGTATAATTGCCGTTTAACCTCTTTTACCTATATTCCATTTTTCAAATATCCAATCCATAGGTAAATGCTTTCCGCAATTGTCACATCTGCAAGTTAAGGGGTTCCAGAATTTATGGTCGCATTCTTCACACTCTTCGTATATTGGTAGTGTCGTCACGAGTGGGCGGAGGGAGCCGAGGAAAATAATACCAGCGACGAAAGAAATTGGAGATGAATACCGGCGCGACCCTGCGGACGCGACCCCCTCTACCCGTACTTCAAACAGAGAACTGTCTTTTCATTATTTCTATTTGATGTGGACGGGGAGCTATGGTTGCAGCCCATTCTGCCGCGCGGTCAGAACCCCCGTCCAATTAATCATAAGGTATCTGTCAGTTAAGAGTTCGGGTTGGCATAAAAAAAAACCGACCCAGAGAGTTCGGGTCGGCAAAAGGGGGGAAGCCCACCTCAATTAGAGATGGGCTTATCGTGCTTCGAGAGCAGCCCTTAAGGCTTGGTTGAGATTAGTGCCTTCGCCTTTTCCTTCTTTGATTAAGATAGGGTAGGCTCCGTGACTGGATTCAATTATTCTCGTTGCTTTTCCACTTACAGTTACATAGTAAATCCCATTCTTAATGTTAAATGTGGCTGAAAGGAAGGCATCCAACGATGAATGACCTACTTCTTTCAATTCTTCTAGCATTTCGTTTTGAGTTTCGTTCCATAATGTTATTGCTGTAAATCCGCCAATTGGTGGCGCGTGGTTCGAAGACATGATTACCCGATTGGGTATCATTCTTTAATATGGTCAGTAATTACCACTCATAGGTTGCCCAATGAGGGTGTATTTCCGCGTCTGCGTCGAAAAGAAGGAGTTTTGCCCCTTCATCGTATGCGGCTTTCATAATCGGCATCAGCCATTCAGGACAAGTTTCATCCCAATGTGCGCCGTTTGGTTTACTTATCCAAACTACAAATCCATATTCGAATGCACGAACTCTATAGTCTCCCCAATCTGGAGAGGTGTTCGGCATATGGCCTGTCGATAGATCTAACATTTTATCAAATTCTATGTTTGTCATGGTCAGTTTATAGATGGGTTTTGTCCCATGATATTTCAGAGTAACCTTCACTAGCATTCCATTCTACTAATCCATAAGATCCGCAATCTTCACATTCTATCATCACAGA
>Ga0315315_10000573_pt1 | contig 31411 bp, 48 predicted proteins | sample M140m3416metaG_FD_203699 | JGI IMG/M metagenome (GOLD analysis project Ga0315315, IMG submission 203699) | Ammonia-oxidizing marine archaeal communities from Monterey Bay, California, United States - M1 40m 3416 | ecosystem: Environmental > Aquatic > Marine > Intertidal zone | place: USA... | reverse complement strand
GAAGCTTCCTGTACGGAAACCCGCACTCGCACGCCTTGATTCCGACTGCGCATTCTTTGTGGTAGACGCACACACCGCACGACGATACCTCTGTTGCTTCCGTTGTGTTGGACGAATTTCTGCACAGGCCACACACTGTGTGCATTGTCTGAGGCAAACTTGCACCCGCCTCTCCCATGAGAATAAGATAATAAATGGCAGTTGCTGTGTTTATTTTTTACTCAGTGTAGCTTGGGGGGCCTCTTTGGTAGGCTGTCCAGCATAATGGTTACTACTTCGGGTGGCATCACTTTCTTGAGCATTTCAATCAAGAGAATCTCTCTACACTCCCACTGTTTCCATCGAATGTTGTCTCCGGATGTCTTGACGCGTTTGCGCAGCCGTTCGTGTTTCTTGTACTGTCGGTTCTTGAGCTTGCGCCTAATCTTTCCCAGTCTGGCCATTTCAGTGTCTGTATAGCCACGGCGTATCAGTTCATTCTTAAACTCGGCGAGCGTCAGTTCAAAAATTGCATTTCCTTCATCAACTTGCAATGCCATGGCTGCCCAGTCTTTTGAATGAGATTCCTCGAGAGTATAAATAATGACGGCAGCCATTCAAAGAAACTACAATGAACTTTATTGCTCGGTTTCTGGAGTATGAACAGATCAGACTTGCAACTGATTTTACAGTGTTTATCTTTCATCTTATTGTCACAATTTCCATCTTCTCGGTGGATCCCACGTTTTCAACCACAAAGCAGGGGACAATTCTAATTATTTTAGAGGCTGTTACCATGTTCTTTCACCTTGCTTACTGTGTGGGGTACATTACCAACAAAGAAACTATGAATCAGAGACAATCGTGGAAGTGGCTCGAGTATGCAGTGAGGTAAGGTGCACTGCGACCCGCTGGGAGTTGCCCTCTATTCACATCTTTCCGCCAGCGCAACGCTTGGATCGTTTGCTGTTCTTTACATCAACGACAGTGGCAACAGCGCCAGCAACAATTTGTTGTTATTGCTGGCTGCCGCGGGTGTGGCGCAGCAGTCTCAGGGGTACCAGCTTGAACGCGATGCGGGAAAAGACAATGCTCTGTGGCCAATCACAATTAGTTTTATGAGTGCAGTCTTGCTGCAGGGCGGAGAATTTGCAGTGGTAAGAGATTATTGCTTCTGTTTGGCCAATCTGTTTTGCTCACATCAAAACAGGTATACAATGTGATGAAAGATTCGCCAACAGCTGGTGAAATTGAAGACACTGTGTTTGCAAGTTATGCGGTTGGCTATTCGTTGTTTGGAATCATCATGTTTTTGGTGCTCAAGCTTGACGTTGAGATTGTTACTGCGGAAGTCATGTATTCGGTGGCTGGGCTCTTCAGCAAACTTGCAGTGCTGCTGGGAGACTATGCAGCGTACAAGCACAACCTCGCCGGATCCCGCGCGGTCCTTGGAATTATGAGTGTCATCTCTGCGACAGTGATTGGCGTATTAGTCATGGCAAAAATGTCCACCAGTGGTTCGATAACAACCGCACCCACCGAACGATCCGAGGCATATCGCCGGTGGAAATAGAATACAGTAGATTCAACGCTTTATGGGTACAGTGATGCATACTGTTCGTAGAGGTGCCACTCTTTTGATATTGCAGTGGGAGCTTCCACCGTGGTGATTTGTGTTTTTGTTCTATCCTTGTAGTCAATTGATCCGGTGACGTACAAAGACATTCTATTGTCAAAGTGCTCGAAGAATGCATGCGCAAGCGGTGGTTGTGTCAGCGCCACCACTTCCGCCCTTATCACTGGAGAGACGTACAAAACCCACAACACTAGCCACGTCGTAAAGAGCGGGTCGTTTTGTTTGAGCGCTTCTTCCAAATCCAATGCAAGTTGATCAAAGCGCAGCGTGTCGATTGAAGACTCTTCGTGATTCTTGAGCATATTCTGCGATGTTTGGTGCCCCTTTTTATGCGTGTCTGCATCTTGGCGTGGCAAGGTTCCGTATAGGGGCAGTGCCTTTGTTATCCCCATTGTTTTTGCATACTCCACAACCCGTCTCAAAAGGTGTTGCTGTGCATCTTGGACAAAAAGGGCTTCTCTGAGGCTGGGCATGAATGGGCTTTGTGCGAGAAACGAGTTCAAGTTTATTAGTCGCTAGTGTTTCCTTCGGCTACCGTAACTGTTTCCGTCGCTGGCTCTGATTCGGGCTCTTCGGTCACCGTGACCTTCACCTTGACGCTGGGAGTCGGAAGTGCCACCGTGTTGCCGGGCATCAACTGAAGACCCGCCTTAAATGCAGGAGGGCGGAGCGTGTGGTTGCTTGAAATGTTGCACTGCAAGTGCTGGCCATCCCTGAACCCCTGCACGAGGTAGTCTTCACTTGCAATCTGCAGAGCCTTGATGGCATCGGGTTCAAAACGCATCGGCGCATCTCCTACATTGCCCGCAATCTCTTTGATCAGCCTTTTCATCACGGCGTATGGAAAGATTTCATCCGTAGACTGCTGCTGGTTCTTGATCGTTCTCAGCTGCTTGCGGCCGTACTTATCCCTGCGGCGCTTCTTGCCGGCGGGCTCATCCGGCTTTGGAGCCTTGAAATCGGACTTGGGCTTGGACGGACTGGCACTTTCGGCTAATTTCTTGGACTTGAGTTTCTTGGGCTTGAGTTGCTTTGGCCGGGCCATCTTATTGTCTTCTGGATCGAGTTACGGTTGTAAGTAGACTTCCCTGAAATTAAATGTTAATAGGTGCAACAAAGGAGTAAAGGGATGCATTTCTTACGCTGCTAAAGAAGCCAGAGTGAGATGACACCGCTTTGACACATATACGAGAGTTTCCCAGCACAGCAGGCCAAAGTGTTGATTCCAAAGCCCCTGTAATTGTGAAAATATCAACTCCCGGAGTGGACAGCGACGCAATCAGCATTACGCTTTCCTCCCTCGTTACAAAAATGCCACATTCGCCTATCGAGTCAAGTGAGCAACTGTGGGCCCATTGCGCGGTCAGTCTGGGCCTCTCACTGTATTCGCCCGGAATGGTAGTGATTCCTCCCGGATGATAAACGTGAATCCCATTGGAGCACACAATCCTGGTGTAGACACGACCGTCGACAGTGGTGTCCGACGCCATCAGCAGCGGGTGCCCAACACGCAGCGATACAGAGAAAAAATCCCGCGTTTCCAAATTGGGTGTCATAATGTCCACTAGCCTGCACTTGACGACGGAACCGTCTGCGCTGGATACGGCCAGCAGGGAACCGTGCCTGCACATGACCGCATTCGCCACTGGAATCTCTTTGTGCGTTGATCCAGCCAGCGTCCAGCATAGAATGTACACGGCCGACTCGCTTGCAAGCGCCAAAAAGTCGCGCACGATGACTCCAGCGGCAGTTCCCATTGCACTGCCAGTCCACAATTTAACCCCCGTTGTCGGTGAAAAAACTGATACAGTGTCATCCGCATATCCAACCTGAAAAATAGTAAGCAACCCCTCGCCAGTGCCAACACCAAAGGAAGCTCACCGCAAGAAGAGTAGGAGAACGCGAATCCTCCTGAAGATCAGCCCAGATGATTGGGACATCCTTGGCGGAATCTGTAAGGGCTGCGCACGGTGTTGCGGGCGATGTCCCAAGCATCATCAGTGACATGTCGCTCATCCGGTGCAGGGTTGCCCGATTGAACACTGCGATGGGCGGAGACGGAAGCTGACTCTCGAATGTAGCCCACCCCACCTACAGTACATTAGATAACGCCTCATCCCAAAATGACGCGCAAACACACCATTTCTGTGCCGGCCCTCCGTCCGTGCACTAGGCTCTCGTCGTCGTCTGGATCCCCTTGGGCGCGTCGCTTGGGCATACTTAATAATATAGCAATTGCACACCTTTACTAAATACTTAATGTTCTACCCTTGCTCGTCTTCATCATCTACAAAGTTTTGCCGAAGCGTAATCATGCCCTCTTCGTTTCGTTTGAGGTGGTCCGGAAGCTCTTCAAGCCCAGAGTTCCTTATGATTGATTGAAATAAAACAACGCAAAAGCTTATTCCAAGATCTAATCCCACCTGCAAATCTGGGTGAGTGTCTGCATAGTCTTTGCACTAAGGTCAGAGCGCACCAGCATGTACGTCACCCATCCAGTGCTGTACAGTGAAAGGTCCGATCCCGTAACCGCAACCTGAATGAGCAGTGTCCAAGACAGTAGCGTGTCCAAAATAACCGCAGTCACTGTGGAGGGCTTGAATACAGTGCTATACCAAATGTAAATCACAATTGGCACTGCAAGAAGACAGTGAATAAAGATTGCGGCGAGCCCCAACAAGTTTGACACTTTGATTGACGCAACAACGTCGGCTGTCGAATTTTGCGATCCGTCAATGTGCAGTTTTGAATCCCACGTTGTCTCGGTGCCCGTGTACCGAATCATCATAAGCTGTGCAAGTCAGGCCCAACACGGTTGGTACGCATATTCGGATGCACTTACCACAAAAATTATCAGCCATAGCGATGCCCGCAAAGTGAGCGTGCAATCCATGCTCTGTGTATGCTGCTTTGAAAGTGCTATATAGCTCATGCCCTAGAGCTAGCAAGACTCTGGCATGCTGGCGGCAGCTGCAGCAACCTGTGCTGCGTGTGAAGCTTGCACTTGTCTCAGCGGGCTGTGGACGTGCTTTGCACGAATACGGTACTGCCTGTGCTGTTGCTGCACCCGAAGCGTGTCGAACGTGGACAACGACGATCTCTTGTAGAGCACAAAGTTTTTCCTGACCCACCTTGCAGTGTTGTACTTTAATACCATGTGCAGGGGCGAGTCTTCCCTTTGTGTTTCTCCGTCTGGAAGTCTCTCCAGTATTAGAGGCAGGAATGGGTTGGGTATCCACGACCGACGTTCAGATGTCGGTACATATGCTTCGTAGTTAGATCCTTTCATAATACATATATTTGTCGGACATTCACCGTAACTCATGCCTGTCGGAGAATGGACCCCGGAATCCTTCCTTACGTTGGCTGCATTGTGGTCGGACTGGTAAACGTCGTCTGCGGTTGCTGCGTCTTGAATCATTATTCGCGCAGGGTTATAGTGAAAAGTGAGATAGAAATCAGACTTCTCGACGGGGATGAGTTCAAGGAGACAGAGGTATGAGGCCCGCCAACTTCGCATCCTCCAACAACGATGGCCGTGGAGCATACCCTTGACCGTCTCTGCTCTCGAACGCCAGAGCAGAAACCAGTTCTCGTCTGCCAATCGCGAGTACTCATTCCAGTGCCTCAACATCTTCTCCCGTATTGGATGCCGGTACACATCGCTGCCCATCATTCAATGCTTCATCTGCGCAGAGTCTGGATTGAGGGCACAGTGGCCGTGTGGCCATTCAACGTGTCAGAGATGCACAGTGAACATGATTACCGTTTCGATCATCAACAGGGGGGCTGTACAGTGTCCGTTTTGCAGAAGGGGGTTTCAGTTTACAAGAAGGGAAATTTACACACTGCGTATACTCAACTCTACCTACTGCGATTTGATTGTACGATTCTACATGTTTTACAACGACGTCCACTTCCATCTTAGTTTTTATACGGATCTCTAAGTGGTTGATCAAGCAATGTCTCTTCGGAGTAAGGACTCTCGGGAATTTGGTCTATTGGTGTCATTTCTTGCTCAAACAATTTTGTTATCAGCTCATCGTGCTGGCGACTTGCTCTGTTTCCATCTCCAACCTAAACGGGAATAATAAGCAGCATAGCCACCCTCCAAATAAAAGATGCAAATTACCATGCCAATAATAGTGACCAAAATAACCAGCGCGCAAAGCACCGCAAGCGTTCCAAGAAAAGTGGCCGGAGAAGACACGTGCTCAGAACACACCTGTGTTGCGTTTACAACGGGACATAATTCTCTAATCAACGTTGCGTTGTCTGGGCAAATAAAATCCCCGCTAGAATCATCCATTATTTAAATGTGCGTTGTACGCGCAAATAGAATTGTAATAATACATGGCCGATACACACTATCAATAGTACCCCTTAACTTCAGTAAGCCCTCCTCTGTTTTTGAGTACAGTGTATCCCCCTCCGGTGGATGTCGCATTTTTGCAGTGCTCGTTGAGTCCAACTGCAAGCACAATAGCAAACGAAATTTCAAAAATTCCTACAATGTCCATAAGGTCTTCAAGTTTGTTAGTATTGGCAAGATTTTCTTGAGTTTCGATGCAAGTTGCAATTGTTAATCCAATCCATAAAAGTGCAGCGGGTACAAGAGCCCTGTTTTTTCGCCCTTCACTTTCGTTGTTCCGATCATAGGTGACTGAAATTCCAAACCAGTACAGCACCAACTATGCAACGCTAATTAGAATAAAATAATACCAAGGGTCGTGGGGCGGGACTTGCCTGAGATGCAATAAACGTGCTTAACACCCATTCGCCAATTAGCATATTATAACTTGCTCCACTTGCAGATCCCGCTTTTTCAACTGCGTAAAGTGTCAACACAATTGCCGATGAGATTGGATACAGCAAACTGATTGGTCGTGCTAGTAAGGGGTGCATCAGCTGTGTTGATCCCGAGTCGTCTCCTTTGGTTGAGAGGGGCGCGGAAAGCCATTCTCCCGAGCCAATCCACTGAGTAAGGTCAACGCAGAATGCAAAAAACGCCATTACACTTGTAACCGAGCCCGCTGCAATAGTTAGGTCCTTGGAAACGCCATTGTGACGATGTCCTACCGCAAGCCAGAGACAGAGAGACCCAACCCACGTTAAGAAGAAAGCACTTCCAATAATTGTAGCCCACGTTCCTTTGGAATTAGCCCGTGTAATTGTCATGCCTGTAGTGAGCGACACAAACTGTCACTTTGATTAGTACTGCACATACACATTTGATGGTCAAGGAGTTTACCTGGGCACCAAGGAACATGATTTCCGCTTTCCACTTCATAGCGGATGGCCCAACCAAGTGATGAGCGTAAAGTGGAGCGCCGTGTAGAAACGTTGGCGTAAGATCCGATGCATAGTCCTCAAAGTCGACCGTGTACATTGCAGCGGTAACACAGGTCAAGGCAGCCACTAGGGTGATTACTCCATACGAGAACACCGCCTGCGTTGCGTGAGAACCAGTCTAGCTACTGAGAAGGTTGTAAGATCAGCTTACATTTGCGACAACTTTAAAAAGGGCGTCGGTGGTTTCCCTGAAGGTCATTTTTTTAAGTAACGGTCACCTGGCATTTATACATTTGCGCGCCCAGCAAAGATGGGGCCAGACATGGTGAAGCTGTTTTTGATGGCGGCGAGGGCGTGGGGGAACCCGGGCTACGATGCGATGGACCTTGAAGAACTCATTCATCTGTGTCTCCACCACGACATTGCTCTTCTCGACGCGTACCTGGTTCGGATGCGCAGGAATGTGGAATTCCGTGCAACGGTCGACGGAGTTCCGTTCATCCGGGAGGTGGCGTACCCGCACCGGCGCACGATCAACGAGACCAACTTTCAACTCGCCATGTCCAACGTGTCGACTGTGCTGCACAAGGCTGCGAGCTCTGAGCACAGCGGCGAAATCAACTGGTGGCGGTGCCCCCGGCGACAGTCAGAGATTGAAGGCATCACCACTGCAATTCTGGCAGCAATGCCCACGGGGCAGGGAGAACTTCCGGGCGTTCCGCTGAGCACTGCCATCATGGGCGTGTGCGACCACTTCTCCGATGCCCCGCACGGAACCCCCTACCGCGGGAACCGACCGCCTGCGCCGCTGGACTTTGTGGACGAGATGTGTCATCACATGGGCTGGTGCGATCGCTGCCAGCGAGCTGACCCTTCTGGGGGCGATCCCAGTCCGTAGGACGAGGGTGGTATTTGGGTAGACCATCTATACGTAAAGATGATTTTTCCTCTGCTAGTGGCGTTCTCCTTTGAGAGTCCCCTCAATATAGAAGTCAAGGACGGGTGCAGCAATGAAAGCGCCGTACTACTGGGCCCAATCACGTTGTACTCTGATGAACGTGCGTGTGCGGAGGTACACCCGAGACTCTTCTTTACCAATTGGACCGCTTCGTCATCCTATTGGGCCTGGGGCGAGTGCAGTGATGGTGTGATTCGCTATGGCTTTGGTAAAGACAAAGACGAATGCACGGGCTCAATGTCTGGGGACGATGGCGCTCACAGGACAATCATGCCGCCGGCCAAGGTGTCAGAGGACACTTGCGTATGCCATGATAGATACGTTTTCAGGGGGGCGTTGTACGTCTCTCCAGTAATAACGGCGGAAGTGTACGATTCTTCTGTGGCGTACCGGTGTGTCAAGGAGATTATCGAAGTGCAAGAGTCACAGGACGAAGAGCCAATTCCACACACCGACGACAGCGATTACTACCTCGGTTGGGTCATTGTCTTTCCAATCTTAATCCTTTTACTCGTGCTGCCGCTGATGCTGTGGCCCAATTAAAGTCTGTCCGATGTCGCATTTTTTTCTTCAGATCTTTTAATATAGGATCTCGCCATTAAATTTCATACCACATATTTCATACAATTTGAATACCCCTGTCAAATCTATTTTTCCTTCAGATATGTTTACTTGGACTGTGCTAAGAATAGCCGGCCAATGTCGCCGTGATTAACTTCAGATCTTTTTACTATAGAAATGTATTATTTTACGCTAGAGTTTATTGCTGGGTTGTTGCCAGCGGAACTCCGAGTCTTATTACCTTCAGATCTTTTTACTATAGAAATTGGGTATTTAGCTGTGTTGAGCGTGATATTTGGATCTTACTTTTTTTAGTGCGGAAAAACATCAGATGAAATTGTTTACTTAATTATCTCAGTGTTTCTAAAAGCGCCGAGGGTCTCGTTCCATATGTGCACAATAAGCTCGGTAGCGTCCACCACTTTGCCCTGTTGGAGAAGTCCGGTGATTGAGTTGAATGCAGCATCGCGTTCTTGCTTGTTTCTCACGGGAGGAAGTTCAGTGTCCGGGCCGTGCATTCCAAATTTCTGAAATTTCAGTGATGTTATGAATTTGAGGATTGGAAGTAACCTACGCGTGCCCAACTATATCTGCTCTGAAATACCAAATTGTTTATCAACTCATGGCGGACAAGTGCACTCTTACAAACGTTGCGGCGCGTGTCAAATGTGCGCTGCACAGACCGATGATGCACCGCGATGCAGTTGATTGCATTGCAGAGAGCTTTCGATTTTCGGGGGCTGTTCGCTGTGGATCCACCGACCCGGTGCGGTACGGCCTGTGCAGTGCGTCCCTGTATCCGGGCGAATGGCGCCCCGACCCCACTGAAAACTCTGGACTTGCACACGGCGAGGTTAAAATTACTGGGACTCTGGACTCGTATATTCCAATTTGGGTTGTTCCCGTGGGAGCCACCCAGAAAGAGTTGCACCACCTTTCAACTCTGATACAGAACTTTGGCAGATCTCGTGCAAAAACACTTGGAACAGAAGACGGGTTTACTGCATTCGTGGCGCTCAGGCGGGACCCTAATACAGACCCAATCCGTCCCGCAAATTACACTGCAGAAGTTATCCACTATTAAAAAAAGCTCTCGCATCTCTTTTGGTTAAACAACACCACCCGGGCAAGTGTGGCGGTAATTTTGGTATAAACTACCACGCCAAAATAAACACAAACAATGCCGTTGCAAATCACTTCAGAATGGCGCAGTTCTGTACACCCAGATCAAATTGCAGAATTGGATCCAATAGTAGCCAGAATCAACGCAAAATTGGGGCAGATTGATGAATCCTCGTCCTTTGAATCCAGGGCGGGCGTTTTTGAAACATGGATGGCTCCTTTACGTGGACTGGGTCTTGATTTTCGAAAAACGGGGGCCGCGTTTTGGTTTGACATTAAAAAAATGAATAAAGATCTTCAAGGCGGCGAAGAAGAATTTCTTAGAGAATGCAATGTTCTCAACGAAGTATGGGGGTGGGACACAACAACGGGCCACACTTCTTTTGAACGTATTACTCACTTTGGCATGGGAAGTAATCAATCCTGGACGGACCCAATTATGCGGTTTTTGTTTTACCACAAAGAAGACATTAGCCCATTCATTGACGACTTTGATCAAAAGCAACCGTTGTCGTTGTCAACTATTGGAATGCTGTGGGATAAAAGTACAGCAAATCAACTGACAATGGGGCTTGCTCTTTGGAGCGTATACTTTGAAAATTTAGGGCCTGAAAATCTGCAACTTATAAAACGGATTTTTGAGTACGAATTTGACAATGACAGCACAAGTCTTCCAATGGCATTGTTTGTCTATCAAGTTAGAGCATGGATTTTCATGTGTCTGTATAATTCAAAAGGGTCCCGAGACCAATTTGTTAGGATGAGCTTTCTTATTAGCTCTTACAAAGAGCTCCCAGATGTTAATGAAAGTTACTCTCTTTTTGAATATGTTGCAGACAAAAGTAGCGCTGCTGGAAGCAGTTCTGCTGAAAGTAGCGCTGTTGGAAGTAGCGTTGGTGCATCCTTGGCCGATTCGGGCAGAACTGCTACTCCGCCGCCACTCACTGGTGACGATGCGTGGTTTTACGATGATAGTGACGTAAAATATGAATCTCCCACAGACATGTCTACCCCCGAACGACCCGAGTCTCTCTACGAGTCTCGTGAAACGGAGAGCACAGGATGGGTGAAAAGGCAACCCCGTCCAAGCGGGTCGTATTCTACACGCGTAGTGTAGACACACCTCACTTTAAACTCACACTATCCGTTGACCCTTGTTGTACACAGTGACCTACAAAATCAGACTTTTCTTAAAAAATAACATCAGATTTTGTTGGTACCCATTCAAAATTTCTATGGCCCAGATCTGATATTGTTTTTAAAAAAAAGTCTGATTTTTTGGTACCCATTGAACTTGGCCGCAAGTTTTCCCGCACTTTTCAAAACGGGTGGTCTCAGAATGAGGGCGGCCAAGTTCAATGGGTACCAACGAAAACAGACTTTTAGCCCCCCGGGAAAAGTCTGATTTCCCCCCTTGGACCAAAATTGACCAACGGATAAAATTCAGATAAAATTACTATAGGATTTTTAAATATTTTTCTAATAGACTCGTTCTTGTTCTATGGTTCTGAGGTGTTGTTTCTCCCGGCGTCGCACGAGTCCAAAGAGCAGTACTGCGCCAATGCACAGCCCCACCGACGTCCACATGTTGGTCAACTCTCCCGCCGTTGCAATCAACACTGCTGGCAGCACCTGCGGTGGGTGAGCCTCCAACCAAAACGATGACCGTTGGGACACTTGCCTCTGCAACCTTCTGCATTGCCAAGAGCTTGCTGTAGGATCCGGCGTACGCCTTTCGCACTGCCACCATTGTAGACCCCATTCCAATCCCAAGCGAGTATGCCAATGCGCCCATCGTATAGTTGGACACGTCTAGGAAGATGACTCCGAGGCACGACAAGGCCATGCACCACTGACGCGCGTCAGTGTTTGGTGTACCGACGCAAGGGAAGAGCGCTCCTCACCAAGCCCAGCAACATTACGGGAAACCACGGATGCGAATCGCACGCCACCGCTGATATGCACCCCCCTACCATCACCAAGAAGAGACCGACGCACACTGCCCGGGGCTGGTCCTCTGCCGAAAACGCTTCCGATACCTGCACACCAATCAATACCAATTCAGTCACACGCACGGATGCCTTGACTTGCCACAAACACGGCAGTCAGCAACAACGCCGACATGACGGCTGCAGTACACATCCATGCCCCCAAAAACAACAGGTTGTTTCCAGCTTCAGGCTCGAGCACTTCGGGCACCCACACAACGGAGCACAACCACCACACGGCACCCACTACAAGTATCTGCGCTCTTTTGTTAGCACTCCATTCATTCGGAAAACGACCGCCACTTACAAGTGTTGTCAGTGACTCCTCGTAAATCAAACAGACTGCTGCAATTGGCAGAAACACTAGCTCTCCGACAAACTCGACTTTCAAAACCTTTTCCGGTGCATCCACCTGTGCCGTAATTAAGTACACTTATTGCATTATCTTTTACTGTGGACTTACCCTGTTGAGAAATGACGAGTAAAAACTGCCATAGACCATACAGCATGTCATGTACGATGCCACGGGACTGACAATCACAAGAGAGCATGATATTGCTCCCAAGAATGAAGACACTTTTATTGGCATTTCAAGAAACGAAAATCCCACCTGTAATTGTAGGCTGAGCAATAGCGGTTGTTTTTTTGGGAGAGGGTATTGGCCACCTGCAAAAGCGCGCCAAGCGCAACCGCCTCTCTGGCCCATTCAATTTCGTTCGAAAGGAGCAACGGGAACATTCCCATGCAGTATACCTTTGCAAAAGTTTAGCCCATTTGTGGTAAGGGGGCGACGGGGATTCCACTACCGATACGATTCCCAGCACTCCGGCTGTAGCGGACGTATCCACTTTCATTTCAAGTTTCCGTGTATGCAACCTTGGCAAGTAACGGTCACCTCCGGCCTCGCATATTTTTTAAAAATCGCCTGGCGCCCCATTTTTCTAACGGTCAAATTCCTGATGGGCAGGCGGAGGAAGCAGGGGTGCCACAGGCCGTGGCCAAGGCAGTGGCCGCTGATGCACTACTACCACCCACACCTGCCCGAGCTGCCGCCCACGTGGGCCTCGCGCATTGCCGGGTGCGCCTACCACAAAACGTTTGTCATGGTCATCTGGACGGGGACCCGCTGCAGGTGCCCACACGGGCGGTGGGTGGAGGAGTGCAAGAAATGCCTGGAGCTGCGGGAGAGGATGAGGAAGAGGCATCTAGAACGGCGGGTTTAACGATTAGAACAGTGCTACGCGCTTATCGCTCATGTCAGCCTTGGGTTGGGCTCCCTCCACCGGGCGAAGGCGGCAGAGGCGCACGACCGAGACCTTGGTGGGCATGGTGGCAAAGGACTTGGAGGCGGTGCTCTTCTGCTCAATCTTGTTGAACCCGAGCAGCTGCACCTCCACCACTCCCGCAAACGAGAAGCGCGTCAGAGTGCCACCCTCCGTGAGGTCCTTCCATGGGATGCGGTTGCCCACAGCATCGTACATGTCTGGCGGACTAAACTCTTTGCCGTCCTGCGCTTCGGCAGCCGCGAGAACACCTGGGTCGGTGGTAATGTTCTCGGCAACCGCCTTGGCGTAGTCGGCGCCAGTCGCGCCCTTCTTCGTGCGCCCAAACCCAGAGCGCGCCTTGATTCCGAGCTCCTTGAACGAGATGGCGCCGGTTTCGTCGTCAACTTCCTGGGACACGTTGATCGGGATGGTCCAGTCTCCCTCGTTGATCTTGTTGAGAACCCAGGCAGTGCGTTCCTCGGGGGACATCTTCTTGAGCTGTGCCCGCTCCACCTGTCATTGCGTGAGTGCCAGCTCAACTCACACACAAGGATGCGGGCGCATACCTTGGCCAGAAAGTGCGAGAGGTTCGAGGCTCCGGCGAGCCCCTTTGCAAGCTCTGTTTTGAGCTTGCCAGCCATGTCAGCTCCCTGTTCGCCAGTCAGCTTGAACGCCAGCTTGTCGGTGACGGAGAAGGTTCCTCCGGTATTCGGCATGAACACCCTGTGGCAAGGTCAGCCCCCAATCTCTCGACACAAGGGCGGGAAGGAGAGTTCGCACGAGATTTGAGGGCAAAAGAACTTGAGCACTTGGTTGTAGGTCCCAGGAGCGCAGCCCTCAATCGTCAGCGACATCCGCTTTCCCTCGCTGTCGCCCTCAAACTTGACCGGGGGAATGTTATCTGGCACTCCGTGGTAGCTCTTGACCGCTGCGACCGCATCGGCGGTGTATTCCCGCCATTCCCTGTAGCTGTACGCCGGTTTCCCCTCTTCTTGCTCGGATTTTCCCCTTTTCGAAGGGCTTTCGTCTTCATTGTGGAATCGTTTGGTCGGAGAGCTCATGTTGTGGCTGGGGTAAAGTGTCCTAAGTGCTGATGTCAGCTGGGATAATCTGACCAAATCTGACAACTCAATTTTGTTGTAGCACTTGAGCCCCAGAATCACCAATCTGCGTGAAATTAGCACCATCGCCGGCATACAATAAAAGAAGGAATTCTTACGTCAAAAGAACAAGATCTCGCTGCGAACACTTGAGATAGCCCTTCCCCTCGATGATGAACGAGGCGTGCTGCTTTGTGCACTGCACCGTTGCCACCCCCAGAGCACAACACAGATTGCCAAGCACAATGGACTGGTCAATATCAAGCTTCCACGGCGTCTCGAGCGCACTTGAAAATGCCCGCTCGATTGTTGTCGAAAAAGCCGACATTTGCAGTCTCAACACCAGAGTCGAAATCAGCTGTCTCAGCGTGGATTCTTGTACCTGTATACAAATGAGCATCCCTGCAATGCCGTGAAGAGGGAACAGACTAACCATGAAGAGCTGTTCCAGCACCATGGGAGGAGATATTCTATTCCTAAACCGCATGGCCATTCGATCATGAAGGGGGGACACGGGTGCGTTGGCCAGTGCCCACGATGCGCCAATCCTGACGCCCCACTCGAGCAAAAGCTTCTCTGCCAATTCAAAATGAGAACCTCCTCCAAGATTGCTCGGTATTTTGACACGCTTATTTCCCCTAACAATAATCTCTAAAAAGCGCCCATCCTCAATCATCTGGAACTGAGTGGGTCTTAAGAGAGCGTCCACAACTTCGTGCACCTCTATTGACGCATACGCTTTCTTTAGGTACTGCAGCGCAGACATGGCCTCTCAAGCAAAGCTAGCACAGTTGGCTCAGCAGTTTGAAAATGCGTTTGTAATTTCACTGTCGTTGACACTGGTAGGAACGCACGCGCCTTTAGTTTTGTGCTTTGATTCTCACTCGATTTAGGTGACTTCAAATGCTGCTCCCCCAGGCACTGCAGTAAGTTAATTTCCCCGTAAGAGAATTTTACTGTTTCTGACTTGGCAAGTAGGTGTCGGTATTCTTGCTGGCCTGTGTTGCGGCTTTTCTCGGGGTGTTTTCTGAGCGAATGGCAACCAGCCTAAATGCAACTGGGTCGGAACAACATGTCATCATGGACTTGGCAAAACATCTCTTTCTAATGGGCGCATCGCTTTCGACTACTATCGTCAGTTCGTTCCTTGGGAACTATTCGTCGGCGCTTTTGACATCGGTAAGAACCACTGATTCCAGTATGATTGCCGTGAAAGCTTACGGTGCTCCCTAGATCAATTCTACTCCAATGCAAGTGGGCGTTTTATTGATGGCTGCTACTCTACTCTATGCTATTCAAATGGTGTTGGTAAAACCAGCGCTCGATTGATGCTTCTATTTCAAGAGCAGTGCGGCCCCTCCAATAACAAGCGCTCCAATAATTCCAAGACTCACTGGAAGCGATTCCTCCATTTCAGAGCAACCGTAGACCTATGCATCATTTCATTACACTTGTTTCCCACACCGAGGGCGGGCATTGAAATACCTTTACGGGATTCTTGTAGATGCAGTACGCCGAAAACACGCTCGCTGCCGCAAGTGCTTGGGTTGCCACTGCCCCGCTTCTCCATCTACAAGAACGTAAGAAAGCACACGCACCTCTGTGTCCGGGGGTCCCCACCTGTCCGTGTAGGCAGCCACCGTAATCACCAGCGGTGCATAGTGCAACACAAACGTCCTGCGCAGTGTCAGACTCTATGCGCGCCTGTTTAACAGAGTTAAATTCCGTACCCGTAAAAGTAGACAATGGCACCTTCTTCATCAAGAGACTGTGGAATACTTAGTCTTTGAACCCCCCAGTGCAATATCACAGGGTATTACCTCCATAAAAATAGCACAGCCGGAACCACTCATGACTAGCACTCCAATCAGGATAATTACCTGCAAGGATTATCAGAATTCGCTCTTTAATTCGCACCTGACATTTCATACCTGAATGGTAAGCACAAAGATGTAGATTCTCCATTGAATTTTCAGCAGAATTGTTGCTGCAAAAATAAGCTGTACCAAAATCCCCCACCTGCATTCTCCAATGAATTGGCGGCCGCAATGGAGGCAGGAAAACACAATACCAAGTAAAACGACTTAGGCTCCCAATTGCAAAAATCCCAAGCGCTACAACTACTGCGTACACTTGCAACAACTGGAGGCAAAAATTAGCGGGCGTAATTATGCGTTGGAATGGAATGAACTTGCTTCGCGGATATGGCCCATGGCTTTTCATAGATGTGGCACCGATTTATACAGTCCATCTACACTACAATCAGGCTAACTTGGTTGTCATCGCTGCACGATCCACTCGAAGATGACCAGTGTCCGTCCGTCGCCACAGCAAGCGTCCCGTTGCGTTTGCGTTCAAAGAATTCTTCTGCGCTGTTGAGTGTGGTTCCATCGTGAAGCTGCAGCTCGTTGGCGTACCCCCTGTCCACCCACGCCGCGTGGTCCCGATGTGCAACTAGCAACGGATCGTCCTTCCCCTTGAACATGTAGTGGCGGCTGGATAGCATGTCGGGGGACACGTGGACGTATCCCATCCTCTTCAGGCGTTCGTGGCTATCGTTGGAATCCGGACACTTTACTATAATTCCCTTTACCATCAGATGTGGCTCATATTCGCCGGCCATCCTTTTTTTAGTAGAGGAGCTGGCGCGCAAATTTATAGTTGTAACGGTCGAGGAATGTCGGCAGAGATGAAACCGAGGCAGCCGGGCAGGACGCCGCAGGGGCGGAAGAAGACGGCGCAGAACATCACTGGCGGCCCCGCGTTCAATGGAATGGCGCCCCCCGTGAAGAAGCAGGAGCCCATTCCCCCGTCCGTTGCTCGTCAGCAGGGGTACGGGTTCTGGCACTTTCTGGTGCGGTACTCGGGGGTCAGCGCGGAGTGGCTGGGCGCTCTCGCCGAAGTGAACAGCCGGGAGGAACTTCTGGTGCCTCCCCTCCCCTTGGCGGTCGAGTGCCATTGCTCACCGCATTCCTTAGGTCAAAGTTAACGGACTCGATTCGGACCAAACGCCCGCCGTGATTGTCGCAGCGCGCCGGGGGATGACGGAGCTTGTTGAGTGGATGGTGGAGTACTTTGGTACCGGCCTCGTTGTTGTGCGCACCAGGAACACCAACCTCCTCAACGCGTGCATCGAGACGGACATGCCAGTCGCGCTGTGCCGCAAGGTCAGGGACCAGTTTCCGCACCTCGAGTCGTCGCAGCCGGGAGGCGTTCTCTACCCGTACGAGTCGGCATGCGTTGCGTTTGCTTCGAGCGGCCGCATCATCCCCGGCGACTTTCTGTACCGGCGCAACAGGAGCAACGATCGTGAGTGGCTTTGTCGCCTCCTCCCTTGCCCGCTGCTGACGAGTACTCTCAGATGTGGTTGTCGCATCGGCGGTGCGCTCGATGGATTCGGGCCACATTTCGCCAGTCAACGTGTGGAACATCCTGTCGACGGGTCTTCCCGGAGAGGTGCCCAAGGCGGCGCTTTCCGGCCTCAATCGACTGGTCGAAATTGGAAACGGCTACCGCTTTCCGCCGCATTACCGGCAGAGGATTCTCACCTGGATGCGCACGTTCGTCATCTGCCGACTCTTCAAGCGGAATCTTTTCGGTGTCAAGATGCGGAGCTCGGTTGCACACCACTTCCTGGCGTTCTCCCGCAAGCCCGTGCTGTATCAAGTGGCCATCTGCCTGATGGACGACTGTGCAGTTCACCACAACAAGGTTGCTCGGCTTTTGGCCTCAGAGGCCAACATGTGCGTTGCGCCCCGTTCGCCTTTGGTTGCCCTTGGGCTCATTCGCTGCCTTTCAGCATGCCCAACGCCTGTGTTGTGTCCAAAGCCTCGGTCGACAACGCCATCGAGAAGGTGAAAGCATACGTTGACGCTGTGCCCGAACATGCTGTCGTCGGAGAGCGCACGATTTCAGCTTACCGCGAGCTTGTTCCAATCATCAAGAAACCCGTTTACATGAAGAGGGACATTGTCGGCATTCGCAACTTGATGGCCTTTTCGATCATGGCACACACTCGCAACACCAAAGGAGGGTGGGCCAAACGGAACAGCAACGGCACGGTTGTTCAGATGGACCCGCTCCCGAAACTTCCAAGTGAAATGTGGCTCTTGGTGTTTGAGAAACTTGCGACTTGCCGCTCGATGCTCGCTAGGAATTAGGTCTACATTTATTCATTCAATTATACCAGTCTAATTCCAAGGAAAATGGCAGCGGTTTCTACAACTTGCAATGCCAGCCCAGAAAACAAAATAATGTAGGTTGCAGCACCAACCGACGCGTCTTGTCCTACCGTCTAAAGGGGCATTCAGTATGTAAAGCTTGGCACACTTTTGAGGGAGGGGTGATACCGGGGACGAAATATTGTTTTCTTGGCTGTACGAATGAATGAGCATGAAGAATACAAGCCCAAAGATGCTTCTCAATAGCTGTGCAATTCTGCGGAAGAATCCCAGTGCTGCAAAGATGAAGAGGGTTGCAGAAATGAGGTCTAGACTCAACGTGGTGACAAAAATTGGCATTGCGGGTGGTGCGGGTGTTGCCGTGCATCTAGGATCCGCCACCGACCCGAGCGATCTTCCAGAGAGCAGCTTGTAGTCGTGACCGCACGAGGTATAAATTGGGAGCAGGAACTGCAAAAGGAAGTAAGCTCCACCGGGATTCAAATTTTGGACGTGCCTTACCGAGACTCCCAAAAGAACAGTCGGAACTAACGCCACAATAACCTGCCCGGCAGTGAGATAGGAGTCACTCTACCCTCAAAACAGAACGCACCCGATATGGCAAGCGAAGCAGTGGTTCCGCCGCTGCAGCAACTTTCCCTGCAGTTTCCAGTTCTTCCTCCTCGTCGTCGTCTCCGAGAGTTTGTGGAATCCGCCGGTACAGACCCCGGGACCCCATATCCTTACGTGTTCTCGGCAGCCAGCTCATGGTTTGGAGGAACAAAGATTTTGATCAAGGGGTGGTCCGGAATTGGCACCGATACCAAAACAGGCGCTTTGTTGGTGGTAGACATGATGGAAATAGTCGGCCACTGGCAAGCGGCGCAAGAAAAATCTATGCAGCTGCAGTTTCAGCACGTGGGAGCTGCGCTCAAAAAGACGGATGTGTTCCAAAAACAGCTAATGGCGGATCCTCTGCGAGAGGCAGGATGTCTCCTGCTCGACCCCGCCTGGAAAATTCACTGCACAGCCATGTACGATACTCTCTTTGTCAGAAATTCTGGCCCTCCCTGCGGAAACCTCGAACTTGTGGTCATTGCAGGTAAGCTTCGCTCTTTCTGTGCGGCAGTGACCACCCTTTGAGGGGCTTACTCTGCGCAGGCAGGGCATGGAAGAACTTTGAACACGCAGGGCTTCACCCACAGCCCTCAAAAACTGTAGCACTCTTTGAGTATCACCTGCTTCAGTGGATTTCAAAACACGGGAAAACTCCCTGGGAGGCGTCGCCTCTTGTTGGACACCCGCCGCGCGAAACGGAAATGATGGCCCACGCGTCTTGCTTGGCAATGTGGGTAGAGCCCCGCCCTAGGGTCTTTGCCCCTTCTAATCATCCGAGCAGGTACATTGCCAACAAGAAAAGCCCGTGGCGGCTGGAGTACGCCGAAATGTACACCCGCGCCAAAGAACGCTACGAAATCTATCGGCCCGAGGGCACAAAGAAACAAGCGGAAATACTCCAGGCACTTCGAGAGTGGATTGAACAAGATTTTGGCGGAAACACGGTAGTCATGCCATCAACTGAATTCCTTCAGTAGTAGACTCTTCTATTTAAGATAAAATAAAAATTTCTAAACTACAATTAAGGAGGGTCTTTATAAAAATATAATGGAAAGGGAATCTCCAATGAGGAAACTCACAATACTTTGCGCTTCTGACGTACCGGGTAAAGAGACAGTTTGGAAAACAATAATAAAGGAAGATGTTGTTGATCAAACAAACATTACCAGATTGACTGAAAAAGTAGGAAACATAAGTTTTGTTACGCAAAATATGCCGAGCGGCCCAGATCATATAATTTTGGAAGAAAACTGCCCGTTTTGGCCTGGATTCAGAGGTGTAAGACTAAAGCATCGTGGGTTTCCTGAGGTTATTCATGCTCTTGAGCCAGGAACGCTAGCTGTCATGAAAGAAATAAAATTTGACCGACTTTTAGGCATTGGAATTGATACACTTGAAAAAGCACCGGCTGATGTGCAGGATTTAATTTTGAATGTAGACGTTCGAAATCAGCCTGAACCCTTAGAGAATTGGATAGTATACGTTAAAAGGGATTCTGGTGTTGCAGCCGAGTCTAGCGGTGTACATTAGAAACATATTTATTGAAACAAATAAATTTGTAAAATTATCCCCTTTGACCCTTTATTTAAGATAAAATAAAATCTATAAACCATGGCAATCCAAATCAATTGTAGTGACTTTGATCTGAATGAAATTGAAGCCAAAATACTTGAAAGGGCCAATGAAAAGTTAAAATCATTAAACAAAACCATGACCGAGCAAGAAATGAAACCAATTGTTTTGGAATGGATCAGACCTCTGCAAGAGCGATTTCCTGTTGAATTTGATCTTCAAGATCTTGAGGACTATGGAACTCAATTCAAAGATACTTATAGTGATGAGGAAAATCATTTGGTGCGTTCAGAATGGAAAATGCTAAACAACATTTGGGGATGGAACAATCACAATCACTTTAATTTTGAAAAGATTACGCACTGTGATATCAATAGCCAACAGTGTTGGACAGATCCAATCATGCGAATTTTTTCTCGCGGATATGGTTTTATGTCTGACAATAAGCAAAAAGCATCATTGTCCAAATCAAAAATTTCTTTAGATCATTGGAGCCTACAATTGCCCAAGGCATATGCTCTGTGGAGCGTTTACTTTGAACAACCCGGTGTTTTGGATATTATCGAACAAATATACCGCTACAATCTTACCGAAGAAAGTTCTTACACATTTGTAAATATTGTTACTTTCACAAGAGCATGGATTGAATACTGTTTATTTCGTGACCCTGATTTACTCTTGGACAACATCGGTGAACTTGAAGAATTTGAATACGATCCTCCGACGGAAAGCTCTCCTGAACCAGATGAACTTTTTTCGGCAGAAGGGTCTCCTAGTGACAAACCGCCTCCCTCAAAGAGACCTGCCATCAAACGCCCTGATCCCGGGGGTGCAGCGGCTGAAAGTCCAAATCCGGACAGTAGAAAACCCCCACCAGAGGTTGTAGTTGTTGAAAGCAGTTCCGATTCTGACGATGGATCGCTTATTTTTGTTCAGAGGGTTTCGGGTTCTAAAAGCTCTACTGCTGGAAAATACATTACTGAAAGTAAGATGGTAGTATAAAAATATTAGAGTATAATTGTAAATATTTTCTATGGACAACGAGGATGTGAGGCGGCTTGCGGCGGAGATGGGATGCCTTGGCGTGCGGAGTGTGCGATTTGCGCCTATTGCGCCTGCATCTGCTAGTAGAACCAAAATTACTTTAGCTACCCCACTTGCCAAATAAACATTCTACACCATCACTACGGCCGTCATTGCCCCATACACGCCTCGCACCAGCTCTGATTCCTCGCTCTGGCAGATCCCGGCTTCCAAGAAGACGTGAACTCCCGCACTTGTCAGTGCGAGTGCCTTGAGCAAAGTTCCCGCAATGTCCGCCAGCACCGCTGCCTGTAAGAATGTCATGCCTATCAACACCTGCACAGCAGGAATTTTGTTCAAGGCGCATACCTTGTCAAAGATTCGTAGCACAAGTGCAAGAGTACCAAGTCCAACGAGCGCAAGAAGAATGATTTCCTAACCATCCCATCAGAAACAATAAAGTGAGAGAAACTGCTGCGCGGGCGCACCTGATCGCTTGCGTACTCTTCGATGCTGGGATCCGGGCATGCCTTTGAGACGCTGCAGTGGAGTAATGCCCCAACCACAATGGGAACAACCACTTGGATCTCCGACACCTTTTTTGAACTCGCCACACAGAATGCGCCCACCTTTTTAGGGGAAGCGTCAGAAGGCGAAGCGGTCATGCCGGCGCAGGGAGGTCACCGCCGCCAATGTGTTGATGGTGTACGGGAAGCCCTTCAACTGAAAAATAGAATGTTAGCTTAAGCAATAGAGGCAAAATAATAATAGCGTGCCTGAGTTTCTTTGACCATGAGGCCCAGTGTTACTCCACAGAAGATCCGGAACACGCTCTCTATGTTGAGCACCGCAGCTGCACAGGCAGCAACCGCGGGGACCACAAAAAGGGGCCATGGATCAATCCCCGAGAAGTATACAGAGAACTTTTTAAGTAATATTAGCAAACGCACGCTTCAAAGGTGTAATTTGGGGAATCCCACCAACAGAAACGAGGCCACCAAGATTGGTGCAACCCGAGTCAATATTTTCATAGAGTGTATTTGACTGGCGTGAGCAGGAGTATATAGACTGAGATGCCAACGTTTAAGTGTCACCCGGATGTACTTGTGACTGCCCTGGGGTCCATCTCTGGCGTAAGAAGGACACTAATGAAACGCGGTGCGACCCAATTTGCCAGTGAAACTGGGAATGACGTTGAACACGTCTTGGTTGTTGATCATCCGGTATGAATCCTGCATTGCAAGCAAATGCCGTGTCTTATCCCCTGCCTCTAGACGTCGCGTCTTACGGTGGAAACAAAAACAACGTACACGCCCCCGACCATTGTTGTGTCTGTCACTACCAAACCGCACACACCGCTTGTTGCAGGTAGGTGCGACCCCATTTGCCCAAGTGCAAAGAGAAGCGCTGATTCTCTGCAGGGGGATATGTGCGCGTTGAACATCGAGTAATTCCAACCGGGCAAGACGAGTGCACGCTGAGTTCCTCGTATGAGGTATAGTCCCATTTTGACGATAGCGCCCCTCTTGTCATTCTTATCACCTATACAGATTGGGTGGAGAAAGAAACCGCCCCTGCTTCCTCTGCAAAAGAGAATACAAAAGAGATTTGAAACTGAAACTCAGAAGGAGCTCAAAGAGCAGGTACTGCACGCCAAAGCACTGACGGCGTTTCCCGCCCATACTAACACCGCTTGCAGTACAGGGATTTAAAAACACTTTTTCACAAGAAGTAATATGCACAATAGAGTACTAGTAAATAGAAATGGTTTATTGAATACTTTACCGAAGGCCCGTTTTGTACGCATGCTTCATATTCTCCGATCCCGTGCACCATTCACTGTTGTGATGCTGTTAGAATTGAACGGTGAAACGTAATGGGGAATGACTTACAGGTTGCAGGCGGCATTGTTGTGTTTGTTTCCGTCCTTGTGATTTACTTCGTTTCTGTCTTGGGTTTTACCGGGCACCCACAATTCCGCCACGAGGCGATGGACGAGCGTCCCATCAGCCAGTTGCAGGTAGCCCTTGCTCTGTCGCGACCCCGTCACAATATCATTGCTTTTTCGGGACCAAATCCTGCCACTTTCCTCGACAATATAACTGTCAGTCCTTTTGACTGGAGGCGGCGGCCGCAGCATCGCAAGCAGGCCCCTACTGGCCATAATACACAATAGTTCTTAAGAGTCTGAGTTTATAAGAACCACCTTTGCTCCGCGCTACTGAAACTTTTTTTCTAATTCTTCGTCTTCCTCTGCCAAAGTAGTCTCTTCGGCATACATCAACGAAATGTGCAGAACGAGCAACGCAAATAAAACAACCGAAAAAATGGCAATCAGCACTTGCCACAGCAGAGGATTATCCTCAAACTGTTCGGCATAGGTACTTAGCACAGTTGCACCTAGAGGGAATTGGTCAGATTGGAGCAAACAGACCAACGGCAAAGTTCGTACCAAATCGGTCGATAATCTCAGTCACATTTGTCAATGCCAGTTGGCTTACTTGAAAGTCTGCAACCTGTTGGGAAGGGAGTTAGAAGGGACAACAGAATTAAGCAACGGGCGACTTACCTCGTCGATGGGCTGAAAGATGGCACGCGCCACATTGGCTCGGAGGTCTTCCACTGGGGGATCCACAGTGATGGGCTCCTTGTCCAGAAAGGTTGAATTTGATTCAAAGACGATGACTCTGCCCCCCGCGGAGAGCGCCCTGGCTTTGCTCTTGGAAGTAGCACCTGTAAGAGCAATAATTCTTGGTTTGTCAAAGAGGAGCGATGTCACTCCGCTTCCTGCCAAAGAGGCGAGAGGACCGGTGATCTCGCTGTTGACGCACATAGCAATGCCCGCTCCCAGTGGCGCGTCGCACACGGATGTTCCAACTGTGCACTCTGGGCGGCACCGTTGAGCACTGGTAAACCCCGATGCAGAGCAGCGTCCGGTGTAGACTTGCACCGCCACCGAGTGCGTTTTGGACACTGGGACTCCCACTGCCAACTCGCCCTGCAGCCACTCTGGCGGCGAAGCGCTCGGAAAGATGACCATCGTCTGATTGTCAGTGCACTTTCGGTGTGCCATGTCGCTCACTTGGCAGGGAAAGCAGGTCTGCGACCACATCTTGTCCGGCTCGTGGGCAAAGGCGGAGAGGCACGCAAACGGATCATCCGCTTCAAGCCGACCCAGTTTCCCAGTGCCCAACGCCCAGCGCTGGTCGAGGTGGAGAACGTCGCACGGAGCGGGGTGCGAAATATTGGATCGATCGAGACACATGCCAGGGTTGCTTGCCAAGCTCAGTGCAAAGACGCCCACGCGATAGTTGGCACCGTCGTACGAGATTTCATCGTTGCTTGTGACCTCGTACACGATGCTGGAACACAGGTCGGGATTGGCCAGAGCACACAGCTTGACCTGATTTCCCTCTTGTGGCACCAGCTTCCAATCCTGAATGATGCCGTAATTCTCAAACGCGGTGGGAGTGCTGTGACACTCTTCGGTGCACCCGGTAGTGCCTCCGATGCACCCCCTGCCGGAACATCGCACAACGCGGGGCCCGCCACTCTGCGTCGTCTTTGCAAGCCACCAGCGCTCGCTCATGTTGGACGTAGTGCACGGGTCGTCCGAGCACAGGCCCTGGAACCGGCGAGTGGCCAAGTTGGGGGTTATTTCTTCAACGGGGGAATGGTACTCTCCCCCGTCGTATACTTGCCATGTGCCAAGTGAAGCGGACCAGGCATTCTTGGAATCCTCAATCAGAGTGGACAGCGTTACATTGAAGAGATACACCGACGAGTCGCCCGGATCCAATGCACTCACGACAATCTCTTCGGTGGTAGTTGTTGTAGTGGTGCTTCCACTGGGATCCTCTTCATCCTTGGCGTCGTATGCATCACTCTCCGAGTCGAATGGCTGGGGAACAGCGTCGCACGCAAAGACCCTGTCCTGATGGGCATCGTCATTCTCCGAGTGCTGGGCAATGCTTCCTGGGTAGTGCACTGCAACTGAGCTGCAACCGTATTGGTTGAGCTCACATTGGAAGACGCCGAGCGCATCGATAGTTCGAGCTGCGCCTGCTAGCACTCCGTGGGTCGAGTCGGTGGGCTCCTTGGTTTGTTTGAAGAGGACGTTCTGGACCACGCTGCCTGTGACTTTGAGTGTCCATCCATCTGTGCGCGAGAACCCGTCAAAGCGGTCGTTGCCCTTCCACAGCGTGGCGGTCGGAGCGTCGATGACGACGATGCTGGAGACGGTGGCCCTCGAGACGTCCCGGGAGCTAAACACGATGGGCGTGCGCAGGTAGGGCTCGGCCACGCAGTCGGACATGTCAAATTCGAGTGCAAAGGCGCCGAATCCGGGGTACCCCACCTCGATGATGGTGCACAAGGATTGGCTCTTGGGCTTGAACCGGGCGAGATGCACTGCACGAGTGATTCCCGGGTCCATCTGCGCTTTGGATAGGGTCACAAAAGAGAATGCACTCTCGAGATGAATTTCGTGCTCTGAAATCTGGAGAGGACCGGTAAGGATTGCAGGGAACACTTCGTCTTCAGTCATTGTTGTTGTAAACTTCATATCGGCAGTCACCCGCGCCGAAGCTTCGTCAAAGATGGGAACCGTGTACACGCCTGACCCCGCCGGTGTCTCCATCCGTGTCACTGCAGTAAGAAGCTTTGCAAACGAAGTCCGAAGGGTTGATTCATCGGAACCGCCAAACAAATTGATGTTGCAAAACCCGTTGAGAAACTCGTCGCTGTCCTTGTACGGCATCTTCAGTGCCTGGAATGGCCCGACAGTAGTTGTATTGTGTACATCGTACCGCGTGTACTCTGTGCCTAAGAGTTGGTTGATTAGAAGAGGCGCTGGCTCGCATCCGCCACGCGTGCGTACCTGGCACATTCTTCAAGTTGTAAAAGGAGAGATCGCTGACGGAAGCAAAGCCCCACACCAAGCGTGCAACCTTCCATGACACCTGATGCACATGGTTAGTCAATGCCGTGTGGGCACAGTACTCAAGCATCTTACCGGCACAATGTAGATGGTCACCTTCATTGGAGCATCGCCCAAACTAGCGCCCGCCGTAGGCGCAGTGTCAATGAGCGACTGCAACGACAAGCCTGGATTATCCGGAAACCAAATGCACAGACGGCGCTCGCCCGCCGCGAATCTAGTGCAAATTTTGGACACATCCGTCCATTGGCCGACAGTGTAACCCAGGTATCCCCTGTGCCCCAGAGAATAAGGTTCTTTTGCAGCGCAAGACAAAAAGGGAAGAGACTTACCGGAAGCCACCCCCGCTGCAAAAGCGGTGCCGTGCCTGTGGCTCTAGCCTGTCGTTGAGACAGAATGTGTACCGAGTCGATTCGGGGTCGTAGGACGGCGCCTTCCATCCCACAAACTTATTGTTGCTGTCGTACTTCTCGACGTAGGCATCCCCACTTTCAATCTTTGAAAAGGCATTGAAGCAATAATCTGAGGATTCATCGATGAGTGATGCTCTTTGCAGGGGAACAGAGGAAATGGCACTTGCTTGGCGTGAGCGCGTTTTTGTCAAACCCCGTCATCCCAGTAGAACTCGGCCAAATGATGCGCTGATTGTTAATCCAGAATGGGTTAAGGCAGCGCGCTCCGTAGTTGGCCGTCTGGATTGGGCACTCGAGCCCGTTCCTATCATTCTGAAGCGCAAAGAGATTGGCCTTGAGCTCGCAGATGCCCGGGACGCCTATGGAAATAAATAAGTCACGCATGCACACAAGAGCACTCTCACTGCTCGCATACCTGCTGGCATCGTCTGCACATTCCCGCTGCACGGCCTCAGCTCGTACGGCAGCGCCGATCCGTCCAATTCCATCCCGAGCAGCTGTCTTGTATAGAGCGATTCGTCTTCGTTGGTGGTAGACGTGTTGAACGAATGCGACAGGAAGGAGATGCCGTTGGCAATAGAATTGGAAGCAACGAAAGTGTTGAATACGGTATCTTGCAGTGTTTCGGCGAGATCATACTGGAGGTACAGCCCGTTGTTTGTTTTGCAGGTTTCGTCCGTTGGGGATGTTGGGAGGGGCGGCCCGTAGTTTGAGCACAGGTTGCACTGCTGTGCCATGGCAGGCGTAATTCCATCAAGCGGGTTTTGATTGGACGATCTGCCGTAAGATCCAAACACGGAAGAAAAATCGTCTGGAGATCGTAAGCGGTAGACATCGCCCTGCAAGTCTTCAAAGCGGATTCGCGTGTAGATGGACGGATTACTCCTGCCGACACCTTTGTCTGATTCCTTTTTGAATATGCGCAGCCTTCTTTTTCCGGCGTTGGTGTTCTGCGGGCCCTCGGTGCCCAGCACTGCCGAGCAGTACATCGACGATCCCACCTTGAGCGAGGGAAACGTACCAAGAACATTCTTCCAATTGCCGTCGGCCCCGGGGGAAAAAGCAGAATTGGAAAAGGGGCCGTTCATAAAAGAGGGGATTCGATTGTGCCAGTCTGGAGAGGGCGTCATCCTAGAGATGTAGGGGTGCCTAGAAAGAGAGTTAGAACATGCAGGCCACAAAGCCAGCCGAAAAGTCTTACCATTCGTATTTTCCGACTTGTTCAAACGCAATGGCGTCCGGCAAGAGATTGATTCCCGAACCGCCAAACTCTGTGCCACGGTCGTCGGCAGAGATTTCGTCCACAGAAAACGTCGATCCATCCGGCATGTTTACGTTTTGATTGGAATAGGTGAATGAGCTGTCTGCATTCTGAGTGAGAGTGTAGCCAGACCCTCCACACGCTGTGTTCTCAAAGTAAGACGCGTTTGTCAGTATGGCATTGACCACTGCATTTTCGAATGGGCCGTACACCGTCACATAGTTGAGGTCGGCGTTGTGCTCTTGGGTGAGCAAGTCGGATGAAATTTGCGATGCGACCTCGGAGACAATGTATGCTTTGAACTGCAGCGTACCGGATGCACTGAGTCCGTTGGTGCGTTGAATCTTTCCCGCAACTTCTCCGAGAAGAGCAGAGTCTTGATTCTGGAGCACGCCCATAATGAGCTTAACGTTGGATGCAGGATCGGGAGCGTTGATCCCACCTGGTTCAAGGGGTCCAAAAGTCGGGGACGGCAGAATTGGCACCTTCAATGGCTTCGGATCAATCTCCTCGAGGGCAGTCGTCACTGCCTTGTTGGTGAACACTGCGCCGACGCCCACCAAAAACGCTGGCTTGGCTATTCTCGAGATGATGCCCCCCTTGCTCTGTAGGGCTGCCTCTTTTGCAAGGCTCTCCGACTTCTTTGCGCTCTTCAAAGCAGCGCTGTCTTCGTCCGCGGTAGCAGCATCGCCCGCTGCTTCTCCGGCACCCTCGGCGGCAGTTTCGGCTGCTGCACTGGTACCGCCAGTAGCCACGGCAGCCGTCCCTGTTGTTGCCACGGCTTCCGCAGAGGCGTCCACTGTGGCATCTGCTGCAACCGCTGCGGCTGTTTCTGTTGCCGACTCGGCGGCAACTTCGGCTGCTGCACTGGTACCACCAGTAGCCACGGCCAATGCAACCGATCCGACTGCGATCACGCCCTCCGCCACTGGCTTGATAATATCTCCCGCCATTTTGTCTGGGCTGAGCAGACTCTTGATATGCATGTACTCTGTGGTGGGATTGATCAAAGGGGAAACCACCGAGTAGTGCCGCGCGGAATCCCCGTGCTGGGGGACAGTGCTGATGGTTTTTTTGCAGCCGGGAGTTTCGTGCAACGTGTTGAGAAAGTTGTACGCGGGCATTCTCCCTCGTTTTGCGTCGTTCGAACATCCGTCCCGGGACGCATCAAAGCGGTAATCTGCACCTGCACATGGAGTGAGCAATAGCGGGGTTGCACTGCGGGCTTGTCTTACCAGAGCTCAGAAAGAATCCGGGATACCCCTTGAGTGCCTGCACAAACTGGTTGTCCTCACAGTAGTCGTTGTAGATGTAAATCTCCTCGTTGTCAAAGACTTCGGTGTATGCATCCGAGACGGAGAAAAAAGCGCGTAGGTCGCCATCATTTCCCGAAAGGATGGGGTGGAGACCCTCCGAGGTTACGGTGTTTGGATACGGAAGATTGTTTGGGAATCGTTCAGTGGGATGAGATTCTGAATTGATCGAGGGGCGCGAATCCACTGACGTAATTTGGTCGGATATGCTCATGTAAAAAAGTGAGTGATAAAACCCAGTGAGCTTGGGAGCCGACGTGGAAAAAATAATGCTCTGCCCTTCAACCGTGCACGGCTCAAAGTATTGCTGTGGCGGCATGTCGATGGCATCTTCCGTGTACAGATGCGGGTTGCGCTGGGGCGGTTGCGATGCCTGAAGCGGGAGTGAGACGCACAGGCGCAATTACAAACAGCGGATAGGACAAATTACCTTGCAGTGTTTTCCGGGGTTGTTGCCCTTTCCTCCGAATGCAGTTCCAAACTGCGTTGGCATCCCATCGCACGTGTTTGCGCGTTTGATAAATTCTTCTGTAGCCTCGGTGACGCACGACGATGCATCGTCCAGTGATTCGGGGTACTTTGCGTAGCACCGTTTTACGGTGAGGATGGCCTTGTCGGTGAGCACATCGTACCGAGTGCGCGACACCTTTGAAATGTATGCATCAATCAACGATGCCTCTGAATCGGTAAAGGGGATGTCATCATTCTCGGTCCGCACGCCAGAACACCACGACGTCTGAAGAAAGCTATTACCGCCTGCGGCACAATCAGCCACACTTGGGAAAAGGAACAAAAAGGGATGCGCATTACCGAGACAATAGTTGGGGGGCACAGTCTTGTCCGTATCCTCGTAGGGCTCGCCCTTGACTTCGCACGACCTAGCATAAAAGGTTCGGCCTCTAATGCTCTCGGTGTCGGCGTAGTCATCCCCAAACATGTCACCGTAATCAAACTTCCAAAAGTGTCGCGAGAACACCAGGCCGCCCGCAAAAAGGTACTGAGATGGCGTCATGGTTGCAAGTGTATTGATGATCTGTTGGTTGCTCAACACTTCGAAGCTCGACTTTCCCAGCATAGCATTGGCAAGAATGTTGTAGTACAGCGGAAGCGAGTAATCGGAAGATGTGTCCGAGGTTGCGGCCGTGCTGCTGCGGCTGTACATGCCAAAGATCCGTAGCAGGTCGTCCGCTGGAAGTACGAGGTCGGTGCTGGTGCCATCGATAAACCAGCGCGGCACCTGCATTGACTGTTAGCCGTGTCGGAAATGGTGCAAGGGAAATACACTTACGATGCACGACTCGCACTGCCACGGTTCGGAAGAGGCTTGTCCTGAGGTATCTCCAAAATCCACGGGCGTTCTAGTCTTGTCCGAGACTTCGTCCTCGGTGTTTTGCTGTGAAATCAGGGCGCACTCTGCACTGGACAACTCTGCATACGCCTCTGGCAGTAGGCACACGCGGTTCACGCCGTCGGCGCTGCTCGAAGCCCTTACTGGAGAAAAGAGATCCGAGCTGTAGTCAAAGTTAAAGGGCGGGCGCCCGCTGTGGGTGTACTGGCCGCTATACACGTTCAAGTCAATTTTGTCGCTCGGGCGGTGCATTTTCCCGTCGCCGTTGTTGCGAGCATGAGCAGTGGAGCGGCACCTGCACAAAGCGTCAGCCGGGCTTCCAATGCAGTCAACAAGGCTAACTTACCCCGCCGCCAGTAGAATGTCCCTCCTAATAATTACGGCGCTTTCGCCGCTTGGTTCGGCCTTTGCAATCATACAGCAATCCTTTACAATGCCGTCAGATGCCCAGAAGTCATTTTCTGTTACAGTGCTGCAGTTGGCACTCAGTGCGTCGACTTGTTCTTGTGTCACAAAGACGTCGGTTTCAGTATTCTCGCCGAATTCCACGCCAACAAAGCAGTAGTTGATGAGCTCGTTCATTGTGACCGTTGAAAAGTTGCCACAAACGGGCGCGTCTGTTGGGTCGCACGCCTCTGTGTCATTTGTAAATTCGGTATTGCGGAATTTTACATCCCGAGGGTCAAACTTGATGGGGTGTACCTTTCATTGATGGCAGTTGAGAACGTGCACCAAAGGAGAAGGGGGACATTTTGGGGAGGGGCGTACGTCTCCCTGCTGGTTGGCATTCATGCTGAGCACTGTGCTATCCCTGAAGAGAGTTTCATCGCCCAGAACGTCCCATGCGTACGAGGCTTCCCTAA
>Ga0315315_10000572_pt1 | contig 31437 bp, 33 predicted proteins | sample M140m3416metaG_FD_203699 | JGI IMG/M metagenome (GOLD analysis project Ga0315315, IMG submission 203699) | Ammonia-oxidizing marine archaeal communities from Monterey Bay, California, United States - M1 40m 3416 | ecosystem: Environmental > Aquatic > Marine > Intertidal zone | place: USA... | reverse complement strand
ATGGTAAAAGAAAAAAATTATATTTGGGAAATATTAAATCAAAAATCGACTGGGGTTATGCCAAAGAATATGTTGAGTATTCTTGGAAAATAATGCAAAGAAAAAAGCCTGATTTTTACATTATTGGTACAGGAAAAAATAATACTGTAGAATATTTTGTTAAAAAATGTTTTGAGTACGTTGATCTTAATTATAAAAAATACACAAGAATAGATAAAAAACTTTTTAGACCTTCTAAAACAAGAAATTTAATAGCAGATACACTGAAAGCAAAAAGAGAATTAAAATTTAATCCAAAAACTGATTTAGATGCTTTAATTAAAATTATGATGGATGAAGAATTAAAGAAGCATGATTGATAAAAAAATATCTATTATTTTATCTACTTATAATGAAGCATTTATAATAAAAAAATCAATTGATAATATTTTTTTAACTTTAGATAATGTTGAGGTAATTCTTGTAGATGATAATTCAATTGATGGTACTTTAGATATTTTACAAAAAATTGAACATAAAAATTTTAAGTTTTTTTCAAGAAATTCAAGAGGCCTTGCTTCAGCATTTTTATTAGGCTTGATAAACACAAGTGGAGATTATATTGGATGGACGGACTCAAACATGCCACAACTAACTCATCATTTTAATCAAATGATTAAAAAATTGGAAACTTATGATATTGTAATATTATCAAGATATGTAAATGGAGGTGGCGATCAAAGGTCACCAATGAGGGTTTTTTCAAGTAAATTTATCAATTTTTTTTGCAGATTAATTTTAGGTAATGAAATTAAAGATTATACCAGTAGTATTTTTTTAATGAGAAAGAAAGTTTTAAAATATGGTGTGCCCATAGCTTATGGTCATGGTGAATTTTTTATTGAATTTTTATATAAGACAAAAAAAAATGGGATGAAAATTTGTGAATTGCCATATATACAGCCACCTGATTATGAAGGAAGTAAAACAGCTTCAAGCATTTTAAGGTTTTTTTCTCTTGGCTTTAGTTATTTTGTTAGAATATTGATTGCAAGATTTAGAAAAAATTAAAATAAAATGATAGAAAAAATTTATAATCAAAAAAAATTATATGCCTTAATTGTTAGAGGTGATTATCAAAAAAAAAAGGGAATTACTTTTTTTACAGATAAAAAGTTGACCCAACAGATTGGTTTTATGAACTATAAAAGAAATCATATTATAGCACCACACATACATAAAAGGCGTCTTTCAAAAATTACATATACTACTGAAGTTTTATTGTTACAGAAAGGAATACTAAGAGTTGATTTTTATACTAATAAAGAAAAATACTTATTTAGTAAAAAACTTTATGCTAATGATTTAATAATGTTATCGAATGGTGGTCATGGTTTTAAAGTTTTAAAAGATGTTAAAATGATAGAAATTAAGCAAGGACCTTACTCTTTGTCAATGGACAAAGTAAGATTTGATAAAATTAATGAAAAAAAAATTAAAATTAAATAAAAAATTTATACCTGTAAATATACCCTATATATCTAAGGAAGACATAAAATCTGTAAACAAAGTTCTTGCCAAAGGATGGATTTCTTCAAATGGCCCTGAGGTAAAATCTTTTGAAAAAAAATTTTCAAAAAAAATTAAACAAAAGTTTTCAGTTGCAGTTTCAAATGGTACTGCAGCATTAGAAATTGCAATTAAGTCTTTAAATCTTAAAAAAAATGACGAGATAATAATTCCCAATTTTACAATCATTTCAAATGCGTTGGCAGTTATTAAGCAGAATTTAAAACCTGTTTTAATTGATTGTGATATGAAAACATGGAATATAAAATTAGAAGAATTAGAGAATAAAATTACAAAAAAAACAAAAGCGATAATAATTACTCATATATATTCGTACTCTAATGATATGGATAAGATATTAAAAATATGTAAAAAAAATAATCTTTATTTGATAGAGGATGCAGCAGAAGTTATTGGATTAAAATATAAAAAAAAGTATTGTGGTTCTTTTGGAGATATAAGCACATTTAGTTTTTATGCTAACAAGCAATTAACTACAGGAGAAGGTGGCATGATTTCTACAAGTAATCTGAAGTTTTACAATAAGATTAAAAGCCTGAGAAATTTATGTTTCGGAAACATAAATAGGTTTAACCATCATGACATAGGATGGAATTATAGAATTACAAATATGCAAGCAGCAATTGGAATTAGTCAATTAAAAAGACTTGATAAAATTGTTAAAAAGAAAATAGAAATAGGAAATTATTATTACAAAAAATTGTCACAAAATAAAAATTTATATATGACACCACCAAAAGTTTCGTATTCCAAAAATATATACTGGGTTGTAGGAATTGTTATAAATAATAAAAAAGTTTTAGCATCAAATGTTATAAAAAAATTAGCTGATATGGGTATAGATGCTAGGCCATTTTTTTGGCCAATGCATGAACAAAGTATTTTTAAAAAAATGAGAATTTTTAAAAAATCTAAATTTCCAAACTCTTCATATTTAGGACGTTATGGTTTTTATATTCCATCTTATATTGAAATAACTAAATCTGAGATGGATTATGTTATTTCAAAAATAAATAAAATATTATAATTAACAATAATTAATACGAATGGGATATTTGTGCTATATAAATACTATGAAAGTTTCTATTAGATAATAAATATTCAAATATAAACTGAATACAAGCAAAGGTAAAATTTAATAAATAAAACAATTGAATATTAAGTTAATTTTTTTGAAATTATGAATTATCTCATCAAAAATAAGCAAATTATAATTTTAATTTTCTGTTATCTGGTTCTTTACTTGATCTCATCAAGTTATATGTATTCAAGGTATGATGCAAATATGCTGGCAACTTCTTATGATGCAAACAGATATGTTGGATTAAAAAATTTTTTTGATGCAGGTATTGGAAAGGGTTTACTAGGAGGTGAGAACATTGCATGGCATCTATTTTTTACTTACACTTTATTTATAAGAGTCTTAGAAGCATTAAATATACTTAACTATTATGTTGAGTTTCAATATGCAATTTTTTATGTTTCATCAATTTTATTTTATAAATCTTTAATAAATTTCAAGTTTTCAAAATTAACTTCTTTTTTGTCAGTAGTTTTTATAGTTTGTAATCCTTTTTTTATTTTTTGGATTCACACTTTAAATCATGCAGGTTTAACAATGGGTTTATTTATGACATCAATATATTTCATGTCAAAATACGATGATGGAAATTTTTTTAAAATCTTTTTTTTTATCTTTATATTTTTCTTATTAAAACTTGATGGGAAAGTATTTTTCACAGTATTTATGATATTATTTTATAAATTTTATTTAGAAGATAAAAAAAAATCTCTAATCAATTTAATCTTTTTGGTAAGTTTTTTTATAATATATTTTTTATATTTAAATAAGTTTGCTGTAGGTCTTTCACCTTTTTCAGATAGCTATTTACAAACTGATTTAATAAAAAATAATTTTAAATTTCCAATAATCGATGAGCAAGTAATGCAAACTTATAAAAAATGTTTAATTACAGATTATAATTCTTTGAGAAACCACTTTTGTGCATTATTAGATAACCCTCTATATTCAATCAAACTATATTCAGCCAGACTATTTATTTTATTAAGCTGGATAAATATTAAACTTTCCTTAAAGTATAATATAATTGCAATTGGAATGATGTTTTTTTTATATTCCGGTTTGATATTAAATTTATTTAAATCTAATTTCACAAATTTTAAATTTTTCTTATTATCAGCTTATTTAGTTACTATATTGATAGTTTTACCATACATTTTAAGAGGAGATCAAAAACAGGTTTTTTATGGACTAATATTTATTATACCACTCTGTTTTTCTGGATACGAAACATTCTTCAATTATAAAAAATATGCTAAAAAATAGAATTATACTTCCAGTAATTTGAAATTTTGTGATATAGAATTTAAATGAAACCTTCAGCAATAATCTCTGGAATAACAGGCCAAGATGGAGCGTATCTTGCCAAGTTATTGATCAAAAAAAATTATAAAGTGTATGGTATTTTAAGAAGGAGTTCATTAGATCCTTTATCTCGGTTGGAATTTTTGCAAATAAAAGACAATATAGAATACATAAATCTCGATTTATCAGAACATTTAAGAATAATTGAAATGATAAAAAAAATAAAACCTAAATATTTTTTTAATCTAGCAGCGCAGTCATTTGTTAAATATGCGTATGATAATCCGATATATACAGACCAAATAAATAATCAATCAGTTATTAATATTCTCGAAGCTATTCGTCAATTCAGTAAAAAAACTAAGTTTTACCAGGCATCAACATCTGAGATGTATGGTCTAATTGATAAAAATCAAAAAAAACTAAATGAAAATTCAAAATTTAATCCAATTTCTCCGTATTCAATTGCAAAACTTTCAGCATATTATTACGTCAGGTTATATAGGAATTCTTTTAATATATTTGCTTCTAACGGTATATTGTTCAATCACGAGAGTCCTTTAAGAGGAGAGCAGTTTGTTACAAAAAAAATTGTTAAAGCACTTACAGAAATAAAATTAAAAAAAAAGAAGGATGCTCTAAAGTTAGGCAATATTTATTCAAGGAGAGACTGGGGTCATGCCAAAGATTATGCAGATATGATGTATAAAATTTTAAATCATAAAAAAGCCGATGATTTTGTAATCTCAACTGAAAAACAATATTCAATCAAAGAGTTTATAAACTTGGTGTGTAAAAAATTAAATATGCCAATTAAATGGTATGGTAAAGGACTTAAAGAGAAAGCACTTAGTAAGAACAAGATAATAATTGAAATTTCAAAACAATTTTTTAGGCCACTAGATGTTGTTTACCTTTTAGGAGATAGTTCAAAAGCAAAAAAACAATTGGGATGGAAGCCTAATAAAAATATCAATTCATTAATTGAGGATATGGTTAATTTTGAAATTGAAAATATAAAATAAATTAATATGTCTAATAAAATTGAGAAATTTTTATCTTTAAAAATTTCACTAAGATTTTTTATAATTATTTTAATTTTATTTTTTTTATTTTTAATTTTTTTTTCTGGAGTTGTTAGACATACAGTTATTGGAGGTAGCAAATTTGGTAAATTCGGTAAGTTTGCCGAAACTGTTTCCAAGTTTCCAAGAGACGTTGGTATAATTATTGATAGAGGTTTAAATAAATATCTAAATAATATGTCTGTAATCCCCATAAAAGAGAAAATAAACGAGCCATCTGATTTAAAAATATATAATAAAAACAAGTTTGATGGAGGATATCTTGTTTTCACGGCATACTCTTCTGATTATAAAGCAAATATTATCTATCTATATGATTTAAATAATGAAAAATACATATGGAAATGGGTTCCAAATCCAGCTGAAATTTTAAAAAATGAGCCAATCTTAAATACTTCAGGTGAAAAATATCAACTTAATATTGGATGGAATGCAGATGACTTAGAATATTCCAGAAAAATTTTTCGCCCGGTACAACCTTTGATGATGAAAGATGGCAGCATCATCTTCCATCCTGGTGCTGGAGCACCTCTTGTGAAATTATCTGCATGTAGTGAAATTGATTGGATAAATTATAATCACTTTCATCATAGTATTGAAAAAATTGATGAAAATAAAATTATGGCAACACTTACTACAAAAATTAATAAAAGTAACGATATAGGTAAATTTATTAAAGACGACGGTTATGCAATAATAGATGCTAGCAACGGTGTTATCTTACAAGAAGAGTCTGTGGTGAGTATTTTAATTGAAAATGATTACGAATATTTAGTGTTAGGGAGACCTTTTGGTTCTAATATTATTCATCTTAATGACTCTCAGCCAATATTGGTCGATGATAAACATGTAAAAAAAGGAGATATTGCATTTAGCTCAAGACATTTGTCGACAGTTTTTTTGTATAGACCAGATGAAAAAAAGATTATTTGGCTTAAAAGTGGACCCTGGTTAGCTCAACATGATATAGATTATTTGGGTGATGGAATATTTTCAATTTATGGTAACAACAATTATCTAAATATGCCTGGCTATAAAATTGACAGAGAAAACCCTGAGTCTAAAAATGGGACTAAATTATATTACTATGATACCAAAAATAATAAAGTAACCACCCCATTTGAGAAACCAATGAATGCTGAACAGTTTAATAAATCTTCAAATGGAGTTCAGAGAGTGATAGATAATGATAAATTATTTTTAGATATTGATTATTCTCTATATCTTATGGATAGAGAAGAGATAATATGGAAATTTGATAAACATGTAGATAAATCTAACAAGTCTTGGTTTAGATGGAGTACTTATTTTACTAACAAAGAAATAAATTTGAACTGGATGAATAATTTGGAATGCAAATAATTTTAATCCTTATATTTTTTTTCATTTATAGTTCAACGCAATTTGCTCATGCATATTTTGGACCTGGGGTTGCTTTACCTGCTTTACTTTTAATAATTGGAATAGTTTTAGCAATATTATTTTTAATTTTAGTAATTTTTTACTATCCTTTGAAAAAGTTTTTTAAAAATAAAAAAAAATGATTTAGTGCATTATTCTTTTTTAGATAAGATTTTGTTTAAAATTTTTTTAGGAAACAATATTTTTCAGGAAGTATTGTTCGATGTAGAAAAATTTTTTTTTTATAAAAAAAAAAATACTAAAACTCTAATTATAACAGGTCTTCCCAGATCAGGAACAACAATACTATTAAACGAATTATATAAAACTGGAAAGTTTTCGTCATTAACTTTCCAAGACCTTCCATTTATACTTTCTCCAAACATTTATTTTTTTTTAAAAAAATATTTTAAAATATTTTTACTAATTAATATTTGGGAAAGATTTTTAAAAAAAAATGAAAAAAAAAAATATGAAAGAATTCACAACGATGGTATTTTTGTATCAGATGAAATGCCAGAGGCTTTTGACGAGGTTTTTTGGAGAGTTTTTCAGAATAAAAAATATATTAAAAAAGATTCTCTTTTAACGCATAATATAGAAGAATATGAGATGAGTGAATATGAAAAATATATAGATATAGTAGCTCGAAAAGAAAACAAGAATTTTTATCTTTCAAAGAATAATAATAATATTTTAAGATTAAATAGTTACAAGAATTTAAAAAATTTTTTTATAATTATAACATTTAGAGATCCACTTTTTCATTCATATTCACTTATTAAAACTCACAATATTATTAGCAATTATCAAAAAGAAAATAATTTTATTATAAATTATATGAATTATCTTGTTCATCATGAATTTGGTCTAAATTTGAAAACATTAAAGTTTGATGAAGAATTTATAACAGATTATGAAAATACAGATATTAATTTTTGGTTGTCGTATTGGATTTATATCTATGAAAATATTTTACAAAATTACAAAAATTTCAACAACATTCAATTTCTTGCTTATGAAAAGTTCAATTTAGATATAGCTCCAATTTTGAAAAAATTTGATTTAAATATTACATGGAGTGAAAGATTTGAATTTAAAAACAACAATAAAACTGAAAATTTAAAAAAATTTAATTTTGATGAAAAATTGAAAATTAAAGCACAAAAGATTTATAGAGAACTAGAAAATTTACAAACTAGTCAATTCCTAATGCAGCAATAATAGTTTCATCATCTTCTTTTAGTAAATGAACAATAGAGCAAGTATTATTCATTTTTTCTAAACAATTAATTTTAGAATTTTTTAGATTTTTTCCATAAAGCTCACCGTATCCTTGTGGTGAAGTAGGCATATTGGTTCTATATTTAATTAGAGAGTTTCTTAGTTTAGGATAAAAATTTATTATTGCCCTTTTTTTTTCATCACAAGTACAAAATATTTCATTACGTGGAGACTCTAAAATTTCATAATGTTTATATAAATATTTTGGAATTTTATAAACAATCCTTGAAGATCTACTTAAATAAATTTCTTTAATTTTTTTATCTTCAATATCCTGTTTTGAAATATCAATAATTTGATTTAAACCTAAATATATTGGATCAGAATCAAACTGTGAAAAGTTTAATTTATAAGCAGTATATTTATCAAAATTAAAAAATTTTAAAAGATCTTTAGAATAAATAACCATTGTGAAAATTATTATAAAGATATTTAAATATTTAATATTTTTATAAGCTTCTAAAAATACGAAACTAAAAATTATCAAGAACAAATACACATAATATCTAGGATATAATATGTGCTGAATAAACTGAGGTAGTGTATTAAAAAATAAAATAAAAAAAAATGAACCAAATAAAAAACTTAGATATAAAACAACTTTTTTATTTGTTCTAAAATTTTTAATCAAGATTAAAAAACATAAAATAAAAACTACTAGTAAACTATAAATTTCAGATAATCTAAAAAAAACCAAATCAAAAAAATCACTATTAAAATGGCTTAATCCATAGTTTTCTATTTTAATAGGTTGCCAATATTTATAAATTATTTCTCTAATATATGAAAAGGAAGCAGTGTTAAATATTGCTAAACAACTTAAAAAAACTAAAGATATTTTTTTTGAAAATTCATTTTTTTCAAAAATATAAAAGAAAGTAATTATGGGAATAAACAGTGATATTTGAGGTTTAAAACAGGATCCAATACTTAAAAAAATAATGGTCAAAAATATTCTTTCAAATTTATATTTAAGAAAATTTTCTAATGCTAGAAATAAAAAAATTATTGCCCACGGCTCAGTGCTTGCACCAACTTGCATATAAATAAATTGTGGATACCAAGCGTAAAAAACTATAAAAGGAAGTATTTTAAGATCTATATTTTCATTAATAAAGATTGGTCTTAAAATAGTTGCCCATAAAAAAATTGAGAGCAAATTGCTTAATCTTAAAGTGTCTAAAAGATTTAAATCAAAAATATAGAAAATTAAATTTGAAAATATATTTATAAAATATGAACCTTGAGGATCTTTTATTCCGAAAGATATTGGAATAATTTCATATTTTGACCACAGAAATATTATCACGAATGCAATTATATTTGTTAAGTTTCCATAATTTTTTTTATGAAAATAAATTATTAAAGTAAGAAAAATAATTAGATTTAAAATTCTAGAATTATAAAAATTAAATAACAGTTCTTTAATGCTTAGTTGATTACTTATTTTGTCAGAAAAAATTTCAGTCAACCAAAATTTTGTATTAACAAGAGAAAAAATTATATTATCTCTATAGTCACCACCCCAATTAAAATCTGCATCATAAATTTTAACAAAAAATAATAGTAGAGGAAAAAAAAATATTAAAGATAAAAATAAATTTTTGATTTTTATTTTTTTGAAATCAATTTGAAGACTTTCATAATGAAAATTATTATAAAAAATTGAAAATAAAAAAAGAATAACAAAACCAACTAGGTAAAATATATTTTCTAAAATTAAATTGAAATATAAAAAATTGTGAGAAAAAAGCTGTATAAATATAAAGAAGAGAACATATTTAGAACCATTTGTAGTTCTAATAAAATTAATATACATAAAAAAAATTAAAATTATATTTAGTTAAAGAAATAAACCAAACAGCAGTATAGTAAATACTTATTTTTTAAGTATTTTTTGCCACATGTTATTCATATTTTAATTTTCTTTATATTATTACTAAATTTTTTCAATTAAATAACAATACTATTAAAATTAAAACTAAATTATAGATAAGATAATTTATTAATCTTAATAATTTTTATATGATAATTCACAGTCTGAAAAATAAAAGAGTGACTTATTTTAAAAAAAAGTTATCAGTTAGTATTAACTAATTTTAATTATTATTGAATTTAAAATGTTTAATAAATTTTTTATAAAATGTTTATTAATTATTCCTTTATTTTTATTATTAATAAATATTTATAATTTTTATTTTCCTAATGACTATCGAAATGATTTATATTTAAGTAATAGTTACTTTTCCGAAAAAAATAAAAAAATTTTAGATTTTCACTCTGAAGGAAATAGAAGTGAAATATTACAATACAAAGATGCAATTAAAAAATTTGATGAACTATATTCTATACATGGAGAATCTTTCAAATTTTTAAATGAAGCATCAAAGGTTTATTTTATTTCAAAGTTACCATCAGAAAATAGTTGGCAAAAAAAATATTCGAAGATAAAGTTTCAAGAAAATTGGGTCCTCTATTTTTTTAGATTGTTTGAGGAAATTCAATTTAAAAATGGAGAAAAAAGTAAATATAATGGTGCTTATATTTTTTACCATTCATCTGATTATAGGTTTGCTTTAAAAAGAGGAATTAGTCTTTGTTCTCAAGATGCAATTAGTTTCGCAAATTTAATTAAGAGTAGATACAATATAAACTATAATATTATCGGTTTAAGTGGACATGTATTAATGCAAGCAAAAATAAAAAATAAATACTATTTATCAGATCCAAATATGGGGCTAACTTTTGATTTTGATATAGAGGAGTATTATAATAATGAGTTGAATCAGTTGAAAATAAAAAAAGCTTACACTAAAATTGGTAGAACTGATTTAATAAATTATTTTGACAAAAAAGGTAATAGAATATTTCAATATACCGGACCAAGATCTAAAGATAGTACATTTAATCCAGATACTATTACTTTTTATTCAAATTATATTAAATGGTTACTACCAATATTATTTTTATTAATTGGATTACGTTTAAATTATAAATCTCTTAAGGTTTATTTTTTGAAAAATTTTCTATAATTTTAAATAGAGCATTATTATCCCCATCATTAAACTAAAGACTCTCAATGATTAAGTAATTGCAACAGGTAGAAACTATTCTGTAAAAGATTTATGAATGAATGCAAAGTATTAAAGCTTAAAACTTAATGGGTTGAAAAAGGTTTAAATGAAAAAATTAATAAATAAAGAGAATAGTAAACATTAATTTCTATAGATAAAACATTTTTTTTGCCCTCAGAAATGGACAATCTTAAAGACAATTATAAAAAACCTAAAACAGAATCCTAAAACAATTTTTTCTAAATTAGTAAAATTAATATTAGACTCAGATTTAGAATATTTTAGGGGTGAATATTCTTAATTCCAAATATGAAAACTTAAATTGTTATTTAAATTGGTTGCGGGGGACGGATTTGAACCGCCGACCTTCAGGTTATGAGCCTGACGAGCTACCAGACTGCTCCACCCCGCGGTATTTTTAAATTCTATTTTTAAGTTTATTTAATTTTTTAACTCTTTTAATATTTTCTTGAAGTATTCTTTTTTTCTTTTCTGAAGGTTTTTCATATGTATTTTTTAATTTAATGACTTTAAAAAAACCATCACGTTGTAGTTTTCTTTTAAGAACTCTAAGGGCTTGTTCAATATTATTATCTTTGACTTCAATTTTCATAAATATTTTTTAAGAATGATTGACTATCACTATAAAATTTTGATGTCTATCAAATTTATTCATTATTTGACATTCCTTTTGATAGTTTAGCTTTTTCTTTTTCTTTTTTCTCTCTCTTGATTCTTCTCTCAGCTTTTTCTAGGGCTTCTACTAGATCTTTTTGACTAAACAAGTTTAAGGCAACAGGATCTTTTGGATTTAAATTGTTGTAATTCCAGTAACTTTTATTTCTTATAGATGTAACTGAATTTTTTGTAACACCAACTAATTTTGCAATTTGTGAGTCTTTTAGCATATTGTGCTGTCTTATAAGCCATAAAGCTGAGTCTGGTTTATCTTGTCTTTTGGAAAGTGGAATATATTTTTTATTTTTTCTTTCTGTATTAGAGATTTGAATATCAGTACTTTTAATTTGAAGAGCTCTATTTTCATCTTTTGATGATAATTCGATTTCCTCTCTTGATAGTTGCCCTGAGATTATAGGATTATAAGCTTTGATTCCTTTTGCAACTTCGCCGTCTGCAATTCCTTGAATTTCTACTTCATGTAAATTACAAAAATTAGCAATTTGTTTAAAAGTTAAAGTTGTGTTTTCTACCAACCAAACAGCTGTAGCCATTGGCATCAAGGGCGCATTTGACATTTAGTTTTTCTTATCTGATTTAAAGTTTTGAAATTTTTTATTAAATTTGCTTATTCTGCCTTTGTCCATTAATTTTTGTTTACCACCAGTCCATGCTGAATGGGATTTTGGGTCAATTTCAAGTTTAAGCACATCACCTTCTTTCCCCCAAGTTGATTTAGTTTCAAAATGGGAACCATCAGTCATTTCAACTTTAATAGAGTGATAATTTGGATGAATATTTTTTTTCATGATGAGACTTATAGCAAAAGAATTTTTTAAAACAATTAAAAGTTTGAGAAAATTTGCTTATTTTATTTAAATAAAAAACGACAAATCCTGTTTTTTCTCCAATTATTTCAATAAAAAATGTTGTTAACGATTTAATCTGTCTATGTGCTTAAACTTTTTTCTGACCAGTTATTACATTTGCAATTAATACATAAATCATTCCAAGTAATAAGCCAAGTAAAGTGTAAATGACAATTATATTATTAATTGAAAATTCTTCATATCCCTTATAGCTATAGTCTGATGATTTAATTGTAAATTTTGCTGCTGTAAAATTATTTGATTTTACGATAGGTGTTTTATTAAAAATACTTTTTATTCTATCAACATCTTTATCTTCATTTAATCTAATTATCTTTTTTCTTAAATCTATTGAAACTTTTTCATCTTGTGTGCTACTTATCAAATTTTCAATATCTTCAATCGAGTATTTTTTTAAGTTTTCTAATATTAGTATAAATGAATCAAATTCTTTTTTAAGAAAATTTTGAATTTCGTTATTTGCATTCTTCTCAATTAAATTTAGTAGTTGTTCCCAAATTTTTTTACTTTTAATTGTAGTTGAATAATCAATATTAATAAAACTGCCTTGATCTTTTAAATTAGATATTTTGATAGAGGATGCCAATTCTGAAATTGCACTTTCATATTCATTATCATTTTTATATTCATTCTTATTAATAAAATTTAACTCTTTAATTGTTCTTATAATTAAACTTTTTTGCTTTATTTTTTCAATGAATAAATTGAACAGATATAATCTATCAATTTGATTTAAATCAGTCCTTTCAAATAAATTAGCTCTCCTTAAATTTAGAGCTAATAATGCATAATTGTGATTGCTAGTATTATTATTTGCAGCTATTGTCTCATTAATCTGATTTTGCTTAACTTTATCAAAAGAACGATAAAAAAAAGTATTGTATTCGTCATATACAGTGTCATCAAAAACTGAAAGAGGTTGAATTTGTGTTTCAGCTCTAAATGTTGACTCAGTTTTTTTTGGATTAATTATATAATAACTAAGTCCAATAGTTAAAGTTATCACTGCAATTAAAATTACCGTCCATTTATTTTTCCATGTAGTTAAAATTACTTTTGATAAATCTATTTCATCGTTAGCTATTACTTTTTTCATATTAAATAAATTATCATATTATTATAAATATCTAAATAAATTAATTAATAACACTAATAAGATTTCTATACTTAGTTTTTTTGAATTTAGTTTTTTAGAAAACTTACAGGTAAAATTAAAATTGAATTTTTGTAAAAAATTTATACAACATATCTAAAAGTTCCTTAATTTTTTGAGCATTTCATCATTAATTGCGTCGCTAGAAGCCTTTATATCTATTTTATTTATATTAAATTTATAGATATCATTTACTATTCCACCAGCTTCTTTGACCAATATCTCTCCAGCAGCAACATCCCAAAGGTTAATTTGATTATGAAAAAAACCATCTAACCTACCTGCTGCAACGTATGCCAAATCTAATGCTGCACATCCGCTATACCTCATATTAAGATCGCTAAATTTTACACCCTCGTGGTTGCTAGAAAAAAGACAATCATCTAGTGAATTTTTTTTAGAAACTCTCAATCTTTGATTATTTAAAAATGCCCCTTTATCTTTCTCTGCAAAAAACATTTCATCTTTAATTGGATCAAAAACTAAACCAGTTAAAATTTCACCTTTAGATTGATGAGCAATACAAATTGCAAAATGAGGTATCCCATGAAGAAAGTTGGTTGTTCCATCAATTGGATCAATTATCCAAATATTTTCTTTATCTTTATTTTTAATATTACCAGTCTCTTCAGTTATAAAAGAGAAATTTTTTTTTGTTTTAGATAATTCTTCAATTAAAATTTTTTCGACATGTTTGTCTGTTTTTGTCACAAAATCATAAGGACCTTTTTTTGATACTTGTAGTTTCTCTACTTCACCAAAATCTCTTATAATTGATTTGGACGCTTTTTCAGCAGCTTTGATCATTACGTTAAGGTTTGCAGAAATAGAAATCATTGATTATATCTTTTTAATATACTCAAGTGTTCTGGTGTCAATTATTACTTCATCACCTGTTTCAATAAATGGGGGAACCTGAATATTTAAACCATTGTCTAGTGTTGCAGGTTTATAAGATGATGAAACTGTTTGGCCCTTCAAGGCAATGTCTGTAGTTTCTATTTTACAATTGACTTGATTAGGAAGTTCAATGGAAATTGGATTTTCATTATAGAAACTTATAGATACTTCAAGATTTTCTGTAAGTAATTTTCCTTTTTCACCAATAATTTCTTTTTTAATTTCAGTTTGTTCAAATGTTTTAGGATCCATGAACACATAATTATTTTCATCTGTATATAAAAAGCTAAAATTTGTTTCTTCAAGCGATGCTTTTTCAACAGTTTCATTAGATCTAAATCTCTCATTTAATTTTGTACTTTTTCCTACATTTTTCATTTCAACTTGTGCAAAAGCACCACCTTTTCCAGGTTTTACGTGTTGAGTTTTCAAAACTTGCCATAAGTCATTTTTATATTCTAAAAGCATCCCAACTCTAATTTCTCCAGCATTAATTTTCATTTTAAATCTTTTACAGTTTTTAAGGGTTTATATTTTTTATTATTCCAAACGTAGCTTGAAATAGCTAATAAATTTGCATTGTTCAATAGTAGTTTTTTATAATTTTTATTATTGATACCACCAATCACAACTATAGGGGTTTTGGTCAATTTTTTTGCTTTATCTAAAATTTTTATTTTGGCTCTATATTTGGCATTTTTTGTTTTGGTTGAAAAAAAAGCTCCAAAGGCAATGTAGCTGGCTTTTTTTTTAATAGCAACTTTAGCTAATTTAATAGAATTATGACAAGTAATACCTATTATTTTATTACCAATTATTTTTCTTGCTTCATCAATATCAATATCTTTTTGACCTAAATGACAACCGTCAGCATTCAGTTTTTTTGCGAGTAATGGATCATCATTTACTAAAAATTTTATGCCGTTTTTTTGACAAATATTGTTAATTTTTTTACCAATTAACATTTTTTGCTTAAATGAGTATTTTTTAAGCCTCATTTGAAATATACTAACTTTTCCAGTTTTCAGGACTTCTTTTAAATCTTGATAAAATGAAGGGTATATAATGTTGGGAGAAATAAGATAAATAAATTTTTTTTTACTTATTCTCAAGTTCGCTAGACCATTTTCCTTGAGCAGCAAGGGTGTTCATTTTTGCTCTATGATTAAAAATATTTTGAGTACCTTTGATATTCTTAATATCTTTTGACCAAAATTTTAGAGCACTTTGTTGAAGAGCTCTTCCGTATGAGTAAGTCATAATAAAATTAGTATCATTTTTTTTATTAATTGAGTTTAAATTTTCTGTGGCCTCAATCTCTGATTGACCTCCTGATAAAAAGGCAATTCCAGGAACTTCATTTGGAACAAATTTTTTTAAGCACTGAAGTGTTTTAGAAGAAACCTCATCATTTGTGATTTTATTTTTTGATTTATTCCCTGCAAGTATCATATTTGGTTTTAAAATTATCCCTTTTAGATCAATTTTATGTATTATAAGTTCTTCAAAACATTTTTGAATTACCTCAGATGTTTTAGTAAAACACTCTTCTGCTGAGTGCTCTCCATCCATTAAAACTTCTGGCTCAACAATTGGTACCATTCCACACTCTTGAACTAGAGCAGAATATCTTGCTAGCGCGTGCGAATTTGTATTGATTGCAAGTTTACTAGGATATTTTTTTCCAATATTATAAACACCTCTCCATTTTGTAAATCTTGCCCCAAGTTTATAGTATTTTTTTAATCTTTCTCTTAGTCCGTCTAAACCCTCAGTAACTTTTTCATCTAATGAATTTGCTAAATCTTTTGCACCGGTATCTACTTTTATTCCTGGAACAGCTCCTGTTTCTGATATTAAATCTGGTATTATTTTTCCATAACTTGATTTCTGATTGATTGTTTCATCATACAAAATAACACCACCAATACAGTCTCTCATGCTGTCTGCTGTAAAAAGTGTTTCTCTGAAAAGAAGTCTGTTTTCTGGAGATGATTGAATGTTTACGGATTCCAGTCTTTTAGTCATAGTTCCATTACTCTCGTCTGCAGCCAATATACCTTTACCGTTTGAAAGAATTTTTAGAGCAATTTTATTAAGTTCTGACATTTTAGTTTAAAGCTTTTATACCAGGAAGTTCTTTACCTTCAAGATATTCTAAGAATGCTCCACCAGCAGTTGAAACAAAATTAAAATCGTTTATCGAATTTAGATTATTTAATAACGAAACTGTATCTCCTCCTCCAATAACTGAATAGATTTTATTGGATTTATTATTTTCAATTATCTTCATAGCAATTTTAATACTACCATTAGCAAAGTTAGGATTTTCAAAATATCCAGCAGGCCCATTCCATAAAATCGTATTACTTTCATCAATAATATTATTAATTAAACTGATAGTTTTTGGGCCAATATCTAAAATCATTTCGTCTGATGAAACTTCATTTAATTTTTTTATTTGAGGAGCTCCACTTAAATTTTTTCCTACTAGAACATCTTGAGGAAATATTATTTTACAGTTCTCTATTTCTGAAAGTGAAAAGATTTCTTTAATAATTTTATCAGCGTTTTCTTCATGTAAGGATTTTCCAATATTGTTCCCCATATATTTAATAAAATTATTAGCCATTCCACCTACAATTATAAAATTATCAAATTTAGGTATTAAATTTTTAATTATATTTATTTTAGTTGAGACTTTTGAGCCTCCAATTATGCAGGTTATAGGTTTTTTAATTTCAGAAGTAATTTTTTTTAAAGCATCAACTTCTAAACTAATTTGTAATCCACAAAAAGAAGGTAAAAATTTTGTTATCTCATGAATTGATGCATGTGCTCTATGAGAGCAAGAAAAAGCATCATTAACATAAATGTCAGCTAAGGCTGCAAGATTTTTTGCAAATTGTTGATTATTTTTTTCTTCCTCAGGATAAAATCTTATATTTTCTAACATAACTATTTTTTCATCATCACTGGCAAATAAATCTTTGGAGTTTATTTCTCTAACATCTTTAGAAACGAATTGTATATTTTGACTTAATTTTATTTCTAAATCTTTACATATTGGTTTAAGTGAAAGTTCGTTTACAACTTTTCCTTTTGGTCTTCCTACGTGAGAAATAATAATGATTTTTGCATTTTGTGAAATCAGAAATTTTAAAGTAGGTAGAATTTTATCAATCCTTGTTGTGTCGGTTATTGTATTACCAAGCAAGGGAACATTTAAATCTAATCTTAATAATATCTTTTTATTATTAAGACTTGTTTCACCTTTTATACTTTTCATTAGGAGATTTTATGGACGTGTTCAACTATGTCACACATCCTATTTGAAAATCCCCATTCATTATCATACCAGGCTGAAATTTTTCCCATATTTTTACCTACTACACTAGTAAGAGACGAGTCTACAATTGCTGATGATGCGTTGTGATTGAAGTCAATAGACACTAGTTTTTCAGATGTTATTTCTAGTACTTTTTTTAACTGATTTTTTGAAACTTTTTTAAAAGCATCATTAATTTTTTCTTTGCTCATCTCTTTTTTAGTACAAAAAACTAATTCAATAAGTGATACATTTGGTGTTGGAACTCTCATAGCAACACCCTCTAATTTACCTTTTAATGATGGAATTATTTCTCCAATAGTTTTTGAAGCTCCTGTAGATGTAGGAACAATTGATTGACTTGCAGATCTTGCTCTTCTCGGATCTTTGTGAGAATTATCTAAAATTCTTTGATCACTTGTAAAAGCATGAATTGTGGTCATAAACCCTTTTTCGATTTGAAAATTTTTATGAAGTACACTTGCAACTGGCGCTAGACAATTTGTGGTACAGGACGCAGCAGAAATTATTTGATCATTTTTTGTGAGCTCTTCTTCATTAACACCAAAAACAATAGTTTTGTCTGCATTTTTACATGGCGCAGAAACTATAACTTTTTTTGCACCATTATTAATATGTGCTGTTAATTTTTCTTTTGAATTAAATTTCCCAGTACATTCGAAAACGTAATCAACACCAAATTTTTTCCAATTGATATCCTCAATTTTTGTCTCTTGAGAGAAAGTAATTTTATTTTTATTTATTATTAAATGGTTTTCGTCGTAGTCAAGATCTACATTAAATTTTCCATGAACAGAGTCGTATTTAATTAGTGTGCAACTAACTTGAGAATTAGACCTATTATTGATGTGTTTTATTTTAATATTTTTATTTTGGCTTTCAATAATCGCTCTAATGACCATTCTTCCAATTCTTCCCATCCCATTAATACCTACATTTATAGTCATATTTACTTTCTAACTAGTTTTTTTGATTTGTTAGCAATATTTGCTGGTGTCAACCCAAAGTGTTTATAAATTTCTTTGTACGGTGCACTTTTTCCAAATGTATCAATTCCAAAAGACAGCCCATCATTGCCTAGATATCTTTTCCAACAATCTGTTGATGCTGCTTCTATAGAAATTTTTACTTTTGTTTCATTAATTATTTTTTTTTTGTATGAATTTGATTGGGAATCAAAAAGATCTTGGCAAGGCATAGATATTACTTTTGAGTATATCTTATCTTTGGCCAATTTATGACTAGTCTCGATTGCTAAATTAACCTCTGAACCGCTTGCAAGTATTGTTAAATGTATCTTTTTATTTGTTCTTAAAACCTCATATGCTCCAAAGGAACATTTATTAATGTTTGAAATTTTTTTTCTTATCGGATCAAGATTTTGTCTAGTTAAAGACAAAATACTTGGCGTGTTTGAGCTTTTTAATGCATGTTCCCAGCATTCTATAGTTTCCATTCTGTCTGCGGGTCTAAAGACATTTAGATTTGGAATAGAACGCAAACCTGATAATTGTTCTATTGGCTGATGGGTTGGGCCATCTTCTCCAAGACCAATAGAATCGTGTGTCATAACATAAATAACTCTTTGCTTCATTAAAGCTGATAATCTAATTGATGGTTTACAATAATCTGAAAATATTAAAAAAGTTCCTCCGTATGGAATAAAATTACTATGGAGAGCAAGCCCATTCATTATTCCGCACATTGCATGCTCTCTTACACCATAATGAATGTAATTACTGTTAAATTCACCAGGCTTAACTATTTTATGATGTTTAGTTTTAGTATTATTTGATCCTGCTAAATCTGCAGAACCTCCAATTAAATTATTAGAAACACTAGTTAATGCATTCAAAGTAAGTTCTGAAGATTTCCTTGTGGCTAAACTTTTTAATTCATTAATTGCATTATGCTTTTCAGTTCTAAAAATTTTTGTAAAATTATTTTTTTGTAAATTTTTTATTACTATTTTTTTTTTTTTATAAATTTTGTTCCAATTAGTCTCAAGTTTTTTACCCTTGTTGCCAATTTTTTTCCATTCATTCAAAATTTTGTTTGGAATTTCAAAAGGTTTATAATTCCAATTTAAACTATTTCTTACAAGTTTAATTTCATCTAAACCTAGAGGACTTCCATGAGATGATGATTTACCTGATTTATTTGGAGAACCATAACCAATTTTAGTTTTACAAGAAATAACAGTTGGTTTATTAGCATTTTGAACTTTTTTTAAAGCCTTAAAAATTTCTTTTTCATTATGACCATCGATAAGAATGTATTCCCAGCCATAACTTTCAAATCTTTTTTTGAAGTTATCTGAAACAGCTAAACTAGTTGGTCCGTCTATTGAAATTGAATTATTATCAAAGAGCATCACTAAATTTTTTAGTTTTAAATGTCCAGCTAAACTCATTGCTTCATGACTTATTCCTTCCATTAAACACCCATCCCCAGCAAGAACATAGGTTTTGTGGTTTACAATATCTTTACCAAGTTTTTTTTTTAGAATTTCCTCTGCAATAGCAAAGCCAACAGCATTTGCAACTCCCTGACCAAGAGGACCAGTTGTAGTCTCAATACCTGTTTTGGGATGATACTCCGGATGACCTGCGCAAATTGAATTTAGCTGTCTAAATTTTTTTATACTATTGAGTGAAATACTTTTATATCCAGTTAAGTATAATAACGAATAAAGCAACATAGAGCCATGGCCCGCAGACAAAACAAATCTGTCTCTATTCAGCCAATTTGGATTTTTAGGATTAAATCTTAAAAAGTTTTTAAATAGAACAGTTGCAACATCCGCCATACCCATTGGCATACCAGGGTGACCAGAATTTGCTTTCTGTACAGCATCAATAGAAAGAAATCTGATGCAATTTGCCAAATCATTGTGTAGTTTGCTCAAAATTATCCTGACTAGACTAAGAAGAATCTATTTAATAATATAAATATATATATATGAATTCTATAACTGAAAAAGAAAAAAAATTAAACGAGGCTTTATTAGAGTTAAAAAAATTAAACCTTAACAATCCTGATTTAAAAAATAATATTGATAATTTGAAATCCCAAAAAACTCAATTAGAAATTGAAAAATTTCAATTAGAGGATAAGTATAAATCTTTGCTAGAAGAACATACAAATTTAACAAAAAAACTTGAAGAAATTAAAGATAATCAAAAATTAGAGCAAAAAAAACAAACAGAGTTTTCTGAAAAAATTGATGAATTAAATCAGGAAACAGATACTTTATTAGAAGAAATAGATAAATGGCAAATGTAAGTATAAAATTTAATAATAAAGAGTTTTTGTTATCATGTGAGGACGGACAGGAAGAGCATCTTGAGGAATTGTTGATACAAATTAATCAAAAATTTAATGATCTAAAAAATAATCTTGGAAATTTAGGAGAAAATAAGCTTCTTTTAATTACGGCAGTTAAAATAATGGATGAGTACTACGAGACTAAAAAAAAAGTTGATCAAAAAAAAAATGAATTAAAAGATCTTTCAACTAAATTTAGAGAATTAAAATCACTTATTTATGATTACAGGGACAAAAAAGAAGAAGAAATTAAAGAATTAAATATAGATCATTTAAATTTTAAAAATGAAATTGAGGCAAATCATAAAAAATATGAACAATTAATTGATGAGGCAGCAGATGAAATATCTAATTTTATTGAAAAAGCTAAATTAGAAAACATCTCTCAATAAATTTCTGTGAATAAATCTCAAATAAGAAAAAAAATTTTAAAAATAAAAAAAAAAAAATTTGATAAAAATTTGAAAATTAATTTAGAAAAATTTATTTTTTTTTTAAAAATAAATAAATTAAATATGAAAAGTGTTGGAGGTTATTACCCAACAAATTATGAAATAGATGATTTACATATTTTAGATTTATTAGAAAAAAAAAATTTTAAAGTATCACTTCCCATTATTAAACAAAATAATCAAATGGACTTTTATAAGTGGTCTAGTAATGAACCATTAAAAATAAACAAATTTGGTATTCCTGAACCTTTGTCTTCTAAGATTATTTATCCAGATATTCTTTTAGTTCCATTAGTAGCATATGACAATTACTTAAATCGATTAGGTTATGGTGGTGGTTTTTATGATCGATACATTGAGAGAATTGAAAAAATTAAAAAAGTTATAAAAATTGGTTTAGCTTTTTCTTTCCAAGAAATTTCATCTATACCAACAAATCCATATGATAAAAAATTAGATTTTATTATTACAAATAAAGAAATTTTAAGATGAGGATATTATTTTTAGGTGATGTAGTTGGAATTTCAGGTTGTTCAAAATTGTTGAGCAACTTAAAGAATGAAATTAAATTAAAAAAAATAGATTTTGTAATTGTAAATGGTGAGAATGCAGCTTCCCAAGGTGTTGGTTTGACAAAAGAAATATGTCTTGATTTTTTCAATAGTGGAGTGGATGTTATTACAACTGGAAATCATGTGTGGGATCAAAAAGAAATAATGGAATATATAGATAAAGAAGAAAGATTATTACGTCCAAAAAATCTTTTCGAGCCAGCCCCAGGAAGAGGATTTAATATTTATAACACTAAAGAAAATATCAAAATTGGAGTACTTAATTTAATGGGAAATGTCTTCATGAAAAAATGTGAGGATGTTTTTGAAATTTCAGAAAAGTTTATGAAACAATTTAAGTTAAAGAAAGATTATGATCTTCTTGTAGTTGATTTTCATGGTGAAATAACAAGTGAAAAAAATGCAATAGGTCATTATTTTGATGGTAAAGCATCTTTAGTAGTTGGAACACATACACATATCCCAACTAATGATGCAAGAATATTAACAGGTGGTACGGGCTACCAAACCGATGCTGGCATGTGTGGTGATTATAACTCTGTTATAGGCATGAATGTAGAGAACTCACTTAACAGATTTTTAAAAAAGAATTCAATAAAACATTTTCCTGCAATAGGCGATGCCACTTTGTGTGGTGTTATTATTGAATGTAATATACAAACCGGATTAGCTACAAATATTGAAAGTTATATTTATGGAGCTCAACTAAAAAATACACAATAACGTTATGGCAGGACACTCACATTGGGCAGGGATTAAACATAAAAAAGGAAAAGCTGATAAACAACGTTCTAAAATTTTTTCGAAATTATCAAAAGAAATTACAGTAGCAGCAAAACTTGGGGATAAAGACCCAGCAATGAATCCAAGACTAAGATCTGCAATCCAGGCTGCAAGATCTGCTAATATGCCAAAAGATAATATTGAAAGAGCAATAGATAAATCCTCAGCTACGACAGGGGTTAATTTTGAAAATCTTAGATACGAAGGATTTGGTCCAGATAAAATTGCAGTAATTGTAGAAACTTTAACAGACAACAAAAATAGAACAGCCTCTAATATTAGAACTTTATTTCAAAAAAGTGGTGGAAGTTTAGGCACACAAGGATCGGCATCACATAATTTTAAACAATTAGGTATTATTAAAATTGATAAACAAGAAATTTCTGACGAAAAAATTTTTGAGCTAGCAATTGACTCCGGGGCTGACGAATGTATTTCTCATGATGAATTTCATGAAATACAATGTTCCATAAGTGAAATTTATAATGTAAAAAAAAAATTAGAAGCAATTATTGCAAATTTTATTTCGACAGATATAGAATGGGTACCTCTAAATAATGCTAATATTGAAAAAGATAGACAAGAAACTGTAATTGAATTTATAGACTCGTTAGAAGATGATGATGATGTTCAAAATGTTTTTTCTAACGCAAACTTTGGAAATAATTAATGCTTGTAATTGGAATTGACCCAGGTATTTCAGGATCCATATGTTTCTTTCAAGATGGAAAAATAATTGATGTAGTGGAAATGCCAACTATGACTGAAGGAAAAAAAAATAAAAAACAAGTCAACGGTGCCCAAATTTTTAATGAAATTTATGATAGAATTAAAAAATTAGATAAAAAGGATATAAAAGTAATCATTGAGCAAGTATCAGCAATGCCGGGCCAAGGTGTAACTAGCATGTTTAACTTTGGTCAATCATTTGGAATTTTAAAGGGAATATGTTCTGCAATGCAATTATCAATGTACTTTGTAAGACCTGCTAAATGGAAGAAATATTTTAATCTTATTAATTCTCAAAAAGATGCCAGTAGAACAAGAGCAATTGAGATTTTCCCTTATTTTTCAAGTCATTTATCGAGAAAAAAAGACTCTAATAAGGCTGATGCTATATTGATAGCAAGTTTTTATTATGAAACTTACAAAACAGAAGAATAGATAAAAATATTAAGACAAATTCATGACACATTTAAGTGTGAAGAGTTAAATATGGAAGCTGATATCGCATCACAAGCAGTAGGATTAGGTGCTAATACCGATTTTTCTTTGATGAGTCTATTTTTAAGGGCAGATATAGTTGTTAAATCAGTAATGATTATTTTGATAGTTTGCTCGATTTATTCATGGGCGGTAATAATAGAAAAAATTAGATTATTTAAAAAAATAAATAAATCATCAGAGGAGTTTGAGGAAAAATTTTGGAATTCTAAATCAGCAGAAACATTTTATAATAGTTTACCAGCTAAAGTTAATGACCCTATGGCAGTAGTTTTTCAAGATGCCATGGAAAGTTTACTTAAAAAAAAAAATAAAAATAATTTAAGTGAGAGAATGACTACTTTTCTAGAAGTTGGGATTGAAAAACAGATGTCTAAAATTGATAAAGGTTTTACTTTTTTAGCAACCGTAGGATCTACAGCACCTTTTATTGGTTTATTTGGTACAGTGTGGGGCATAATGAATTCATTTCAATCTATTGCAATTTCAAGAAATACAAGTTTGGCAATTGTAGCTCCGGGGATAGCAGAAGCTCTTTTTGCTACTGCGTTAGGATTGTTGGCTGCAATCCCTGCTGTAGTTGCCTATAACAAATTTAATACAGACTCACAAAAATATTCGCAAAAATTAGAGAATTTCTCAAAAAGATTTCTAACAATAATTTAAATGGCATTTAAATTAAATCGTTCATCAAAAGAACCTATGAGTGAAATTAACGTGACTCCATTCGTAGATGTTATGCTCGTACTTCTTATCATTTTTATGGTCACTGCGCCATTATTGACTGTTGGAGTACAAGTAGATTTACCAGAAAGTTCTGCGGACTCACTTCCTGAAGAGGCAGAACCTCTTACTTTATCTATCAACTCGAAAGGAGAGATATTCATTCAAGAGGCAAAAGTAGAATTTGATAGCATAATTGCAAAAGTTTTGGCGGTTTCAAAGAATAGAACAGACACGAGAATTTATGTTCGTGGCGATAAAACTATTAATTATGGAAGAGTGCTTGAAATAATGGGATTATTATCAGGTTCCGGCTTCACGAAGGTGGCACTAATATCAGAACCATTAAAGCAAAGGTAATTTAAGTGAATAGAAGTTTGATCATTTCTTCTGTTTTACATGGAGCTTTAATATTTATCACAGCTATGAGTTTACCTTTTTTAACAAAAAAACCATTAGACATTCCACCAATAGTCTCAGTTGAACTTATACAGATCGCAGAAAAAACAAATATACCGTTTGCACCTAAAGCAAAAAAAATAATTGAAAAAAAAAAGAAAAAAAAATTAAAGGAAAAAGAAAAAAAATTAGTATCAGAACAAGCACCACCAAAAAAAGTTAAAAAAGTAAAAACCAAAACTGTTGTTTCATTAGATGAAAAAAAACAAAAAATTGACAACCAAACTCCTGAAGCAGTTCCATTACCAGATAAAACAGTTAAGAAAATTGAGACAAAAAAAGAAAATAAGCAAAACCCTGACAAATTAGATGAAGAGGTAAAACAAGTCTCAGAGTTTGAAAAAAAAGAATTAATTGATTTGGATAATATTGCAAAATTAATTGACAAAGCGAAAGAGGATACAACAGAGATTATTAAAAAAAATAACGACATTACTCAAGATCAAGATAAAAATATTGTAACATCAGGATTAACTGTAAGTGAAGAGGATGCCTTAAAAGCTCAAATTTTTGGATGTTGGAGCATTCCTCTTGGGTTGCCTTATAATGAAGATTTATTAGTAAGGATTAAACTATTGCTTGAGCCAGATGGCTCAGTAGCAAAAACTGAAATTTTAGATCATGCTAGAATGAATAAACCTGGTCAAGGCTTTTATAAAGTATTGGCTGAAAGTGCCTTGAGAGCTGTAAAATTATGCCAACCTCTAAGAGTACCAACAAGTGGCTACGAAAGATGGAAAGAATTACAATTAAATTTTGATGCAAGAGAGATGTTAGAAGGTTAAGATAAAAAAATGAAAAAAAATTTTATATTTTTATTTTTAATAATTATTATTCCAATTAAGGCTTTTGCTTTAATTGAAGTAGATATTACTAGGGGAAATTTAAATCCGCTACCATTAGCAGTTTCACCTTTATCAATTGATGATCAATCGAAAAAAAGTTTTGAAAAAATTTTAAATAAGCAAAATATTGGGTCTGAAATTTCAATTATAGTTGAAAATAATTTAAGAACGTCTGGTTTATTTAATCCACTTAATAAAAATGCTTTTTTACAAGCGCCAGATATTGCAAATTTAAAACCAAGATTTGAGGATTGGAATTTAATTAAAGCTCAAGCACTTATTACTGGTAAAGTGACATATGTTAATGAAAAATTAAGGGTTGAATTTAGATTGTGGGATGTTTTGGCAGCCAAAGAAATGATGGCTTTAGCATTCACTACAGTTCCAACCAATTGGAGAAGAGTGGGCCACATCATATCAGATAAAGTTTATGAGAGATTGACTGGTGAAAAAGGATATTTTGATACAAGAATTATTTATGTTGCAGAAGAAGGTCCAAAAACACAAAGAAAAAAAAGATTGGCTATTATGGATCAAGACGGTGCAAATAATAAATTTCTTACACTCGGAAATGAGCTTGTGTTAACACCTAGGTTTAATCCAACTAGTCAAATGGTTACATATTTGTCGTACTTTAAAAATTTACCAAGAGTATATCTTTTAGATATAGAGACAGGAACACAAGAGGTTGTTGGTGATTTTCCAGGAATGACTTTTGCACCAAGATTTTCTCCAGATGGCAAAAAAATAATAATGAGTTTTGCAAAAGATGGAAAATCAGACATATATACTATGGATTTAGAAAATAGATTAGTTGAAAAAATTACCAATCATCCTTCAATTGACACATCACCATCTTATTCTCCAAATGGGAAGTTTATAGCTTTTAATTCTGACAGAAGCGGTTATCAGCAAATTTATATTATGAAAAGTGATGGAAGCGATGTTAAAAGAATTTCATTTGGAAATGGTATTTATGGAACACCTGTTTGGTCACCAAGAGGAGATTTGATAGCTTTTACAAAATTACATAAAGGAAAATTTTATATAGGAGTTATGAGAACAGATGGTAAAGGTGAAAGATTGCTGACCGAAAATTATTATCAGGAAGCTCCATCTTGGTCTCCAAATGGTAGAGTTTTAATTTTTTATAGAGAGACAAAGACTAACGCAAAAGGCGAAGGATTTTCTGCTAAGCTATGGTCCATAGATTTAACAGGCTATAATGAACGATTAGTGGAAACAGAGACGGATGCTTCTGACCCATCATGGTCATCTTTATTGAGTAATTAGGTTAAATAACTTGATTTTTATACTTGAAACATCTAATTAGTTGTGAAAAAGTATATTATTGAAATTATCAGCAAGGAGCAATTTAATGATACTAAGCAAAATTTTAAAAAATGGATTTTTAATACTGGCGGCATGCCTGGTTCTAACAGCCTGTGCAACAAAAAAAGAAGTTGCCGCTCCCGATATTTCAAGTCAAATGCAGGGTGACACTTATACAGGAACAGATACAGTTAAATATTTAGCTGATGGAGTTCCAGATAGAGTTTTCTTTGCAACAAATGAGTCAATTTTAACAACAGCTTCAAGAGAAACATTAAGAGCACAAGCTGCTTGGTTAAGAAAAAATTCTAACATCAATGTTGTCTTAGAAGGACATGCTGATGAAAGAGGAACAAGAGAATACAATTTAGCGTTAGGAGAAAGAAGAGCCAATTCAGCTAAAGACTATTTAATGACTTATGGAATTTCTTCAGACAGAATTTCAGTGCTAAGTTACGGTAAAGAAAGACCAGTCGATGCTGGTTCCACACCTTTAGCATGGTCAAAAAACAGAAGATCAGTAACTGTTAAAGCAAATTAAAAATTACAATTTAGAGACCCTAAAGCTTAAAAGTTTTAGGGTCTTTTTTTTGCCATTTTTATAACCATAAATCTATTTACCAATGAGATTTACATCAAAATTAATTTTATTAATTCTTTTTAATCTAAGTTTTTTTAATAATTCTTTTGCAGACAATCATAATATTTATGAAACTTTGGAAATTATTAAAAATGACCTTAAAACTCTTGAGAGAGCAGTTTATTCTGGGTCAATTGAAATTAAAAAATCTAATAATGAAGATTCAAATATTGGGTTAGATACTAACTCTGAAGATGTGCTTACAAGGCATTTGTTAAAATTATCTGAAGTAGAGGATCAGTTTCGACAATTAACTAATAAGTTTGAGGAAATTAATTTTAAATTAGATAAATTATCTAATAGGTTGTCAAAAATTCAAGCCGATAATCAACTACGATTTCAAGATATAGAGTCAATGATAAGTTCAGGCGGTACTACGAAGAAATTAACTTCAAAACCAAAAATAGATACAAAAAATGAAATATTACCAGGAAGTTCCCAGCCACAAGATCTTGGTACAATTTCATATAAAGATAATGAAACATTAGAAACATCTCAACAAATTCAATCAGTTGACACAACAGCTTCTGTTGTGACTGAAATTTTTCAAGCAGAAGAAAAAATACTACCTCAAGACTTAACTCCAAAAAAACAGTATGAATTTGCCACAAGTTTTTTAAAAGTAGGAGATTACAACACAGCTGAAAGAGCTTTTAGAGAATTTGTTTTAACTAATAGTGAACATGAATTAGCTGGAAGTGCTCAATACTGGTACGCTGAAACATTTAGAATAAGGCAACTGTATACTGATGCAGCATCAGCTTATTTAGAGGGTTATCAAAAATATCCAAAAGGTAGTAAGGCTCCTATTAATCTATTAAAACTTGGTGTATCAATGGTTCGGATTGGTGAAAAAGATCAAGGTTGTAAAATGATAAATGGAGTACAGTTACAATATCCACAGGCAAACCAATCAGTAATTCAAAAAGCAAAATATGAGTCCAAAAAATTTGAATGCACTAAAGAAGACTCATAATTTTTTATTAAATAAATTAAAAGATAAACGAACTTTTCAAATTTACAAAAAATTTGAAACTGAATTGGCTATAAATAAAAATTTTATTGTTGCTGTTTCAGGTGGCCCAGATAGTCTTGCATTGTCTTTTTTAACAAAAATTTACTCAATTAAAAAATCTTTAAATATAAAATATTATATTATTGATCATAGATTAAGAAAAAATTCGAAAACAGAAGCTGAATATGTTCAAAAAAAATTAAAGAATTTTTCTATAAGATTAAATATTTTAACATGGAGAGGATTAAAGCCTAATAAAAATATCCAAGCTGTTGCAAGAGACAAAAGATATACTTTGTTAACAGAAATAGCAAAAAAATATAGAATACAAAATATTCTACTTGGTCATCATTTAGACGATTTATTTGAAAATTTTTTTATTAGAATTTTAAGAGGAAGTGGACTTCAAGGATTAATTTCACTTGATAGAGAAACAAAGAAAAATGGGATTAATCTGATTAGACCTTTAATCAATATAGATAAAAAAGATTTAATTTATATTAGTAATTATATTTTTGGATCATATATCAAGGACCCATCAAATGAAGATGATAAATTTAAAAGAGTAAAAGTAAGAAATTTTTTAAATCAATTAAATTTAGAAGGATTTGATAGAAAAAAGTTTTTTTTAACAATTAAAAACTTAAAAATAGCTAATGAAAATATTAAATTTTATACAAAAAAAAATTTAGAAAAAAATGTAAAAATTTTAAAAAAAAATCAAAATGCTATTTTAACAGAAAATTTTTTTTCTCAATCTGATGAAGTTATATTTAGATCATTGACTGAAGTAATAAAAATTATTGGAAAAAATTATTATTCTGTCAGAGGAAAAAAAATTGATAAAATTATCAGTTTAATAAAATCTAAATCTGCATTTAAAGTTACATTAGGTGGCTGCATAATAAAAAAGGTTAATGAAACAGTAATTTTGTCGAAAGAGTAATAAAATTCATTTATTTAATGATATTTTGTCACTTGTTTAAATCATAATAATTCTTATCTTATACTTATGAATTTTAAAAATCTTGCGATGTGGGGCATAATCGTCTTCCTGACAATAGGTCTTTACAATATGTTTAAAAATCCTCAGTCAAATATCAGGGGTGGTAATCAAATTATTTTTTCTGAATTTTTGACTTCTGTAGAAAATGGAGAAGTTTTAAAAGTTGAGATTCAAGGCAATAATATAAAAGGAGTATTTTCTAATGGTAACACTTTTTCTACATATTCTCCTAATGACCCAAATCTTATTGAAAAATTATCAAATAAAGGAGTAAGCATTTCTGCTTCGCCGTTAGATGAAAAGATGCCTTCATTGTTTGGTGTTCTTTTATCTTGGTTCCCGATGTTATTACTCATAGCTGTATGGATTTTCTTTATGAGACAGATGCAAGGGGGAAAAGGTGGCGCGATGGGATTTGGAAAATCAAAAGCAAAAATGATGAATGAGCTTAAAGGTAAAGTTACATTTAATGATGTTGCTGGAGTTGAAGAAGCTAAAGAAGAAGTAGAAGAAATTGTAGAATTCTTAAAAGATCCAAAAAAATTTAGTCGATTAGGTGGAAAAATTCCACGAGGTGCTTTATTAGTTGGTCCTCCTGGGACAGGAAAAACATTATTAGCAAGAGCAATTGCTGGTGAAGCTGGTGTTCCTTTTTTCACAATTTCAGGTTCAGATTTTGTAGAAATGTTTGTTGGGGTTGGAGCTTCAAGAGTAAGAGATATGTTTGAGCAAGGTAAAAAAAATTCACCTTGTATTATTTTTATAGATGAAATAGATGCAGTTGGTAGAAGTAGAGGTGCTGGTTTAGGTGGTGGAAATGATGAAAGAGAACAAACTTTAAATCAATTGTTAGTAGAAATGGATGGATTTGATACTAACGAGGGTGTTATTATAATAGCAGCAACTAACAGACCAGACGTACTTGATCCTGCTTTACTAAGACCTGGTAGATTTGATAGACAAGTAGTTGTCTCAAATCCAGATATTATTGGAAGAGAAAAAATTTTAAAAGTCCATGTTAAAAAAATCAAGATGGCACCAGATGTAAATTTAAGAACTATTGCGAGAGGAACCCCTGGTTTTTCAGGCGCAGATCTAGCCAATCTAGTGAATGAGTCAGCTTTATTAGCTGCAAGAAAAAATAAAAGAATTGTAACTTTAATTGAATTTGAAGAAGCCAAAGATAAAGTAATGATGGGATCTGAAAGACGCTCAATGGTAATGACAGAAGATGAAAAAAAATTAACAGCATATCATGAAGGAGGACACGCCTTAGTGTCATTTAATATG
>Ga0315315_10000569_pt1 | contig 31508 bp, 24 predicted proteins | sample M140m3416metaG_FD_203699 | JGI IMG/M metagenome (GOLD analysis project Ga0315315, IMG submission 203699) | Ammonia-oxidizing marine archaeal communities from Monterey Bay, California, United States - M1 40m 3416 | ecosystem: Environmental > Aquatic > Marine > Intertidal zone | place: USA... | reverse complement strand
AGACTGAACTGATGGTCGGCCCCGATGGCACCGTCTCTGGCCTCTCTGGTATCGAGGGCTCCCCGGATCTGGTGGTGCTCCAGGGCTTCGAGATCAACACCGACGTGCCACAGTCTGCCGACTACCCTGATGACTATGATCCTGCGCTCGGCTACACGAGTAGAGGCTTCGGGATGAGTGTCACGCTCGTTGATGGGCAGGTTGAGGCCACGGCGGATGTGAGGTGGGGGCCACGCGATCGCTCGGATGTAAACGGCGCACTCCCGCATGCACAGACGGGTGTGACTGTGTACTGGGCCACAATTAGCGGTGTCTCGGAGACCGAGAGGGTCACCTACTCAGCAACCCAGGGCCTCGCACATGAGCCACCGAACAGTCCTCAGGAAGGCATGTCGGAGCCGCTGCCTTGGTCTGGACACGGCATCTCAGCCATCTCAGCCTTTGATCTGTCGCTGTACGACACCAACGGCGATGCTGGCGGAGACTACCTCCGAAGCTTTGGCGCAGAGATAGCGCCTGCTGGCGACGGATCGGCACCCGCTGAGGTCGCCGGAGAAATTCTCACCACATCGTTCATAGAGCTCGGGGAGATGAGCATGGACGTCACCGTAGATGCTCTGTGGCTTCCTCTTGATCCTGACTTGAACCAAGTACGGGGACACACAATCGAAGGGATTCACCCCATTGGGAGCCATACCGTACCACTAAAATGAGCACCTTCAGTCAGCGAGTCGCACCGGCAAAAGCCGCATACCGCGCGGATATTGCCCCGATCAGATAGCAGGCTCACCCAAACACCATCTTTGATGGCTTGAAATTGGGGGTCTGGAGCATTACTCTGGCGCGGATAAGCCGGAGACCCGAACACCATGCGATCGCAAATCATTGCAGCGCTGTGCTTCCTTGCACTCATTTTTGCTGGCATCAGTCTTGGGCTGGTCGGCGGTGAGAGTCATGCAGACGAGAGCGCTGAGGAAGAAACTTCTTCCTTTGACATCCGAGAGATAATTCCAGCTGGCCCCAGCGGAAATGATCCGTCGAAAGACGAGTTGTTCCCTCTTCAGCCCTACGCACTCATTCCAGACCTTGATGGTCAGGTTGCGTATGGTTCTGTGGAGAACGCGGCCGACCTGGAGCAACCCATTGCCTACTCCCACAAACTGCACGCTGGAGAGCTGCAGATTGCCTGTGAGTATTGCCACACTGGAGCTCGACGTAGCATCCATGCAGGAGTCCCTGAGACGGGAACATGCATGAACTGCCACAAGGTCATCCCCACCACGGATCGGCCTGAGCTCGAGAAGCTCGTGGAGTACTACAACTCCGGTGAGCCCATCCCATGGCAAAAGGTCCACGACCTTCCTGACTTTGTCTACTTCAGTCACAAGCGGCATGTCCGCGGTGGCGTGAGTTGCCAAGAGTGTCACGGGGAGATCCAGGATGAGATGACGGTCGCCAAGCGCGTCAACACCCTCGAGATGGGTTGGTGCTTGGATTGCCATCGGGACCACCCCAAGGTCGATGAAAACTATGGCGCGAGCGCCGAACTGCGCCGGGCAGAGTTGAAAGACTGCCTGACCTGCCACAAGTAGGACGGAAAGAACTATGTCCGATATGAATCGACGCGATTTCCTCAAAGTTCTGGGCATCTCTGGCACCGCTTCTGCGTGCACCATCGATCCCGTCACCCCCATCGAGAAGGTACTCCCTTACGTTGTCACCCCGGACCAGATCGTCCCAGGTGTGGCCACGTGGTTTGCGACCCAGTGCACCGCCTGCCCAGTTGGCTGCGGCGTGCTGGCCAAGAACCGTGAGGGCCGTATCATCATGCTCGAGGGCAACCCTGAGCACCCGACCAACAGCGGCTCTCTCTGCGCCAAGGGGATCGCTGATCTCCAGGGCACATACAGCCCAGACCGCTTTGATGGTCCGATGGTCGCCGGAAAGGCAAGCAACTGGGATGAGGCTCTTGGCCTCGTCGCCGACGCTGTAAAGAGCGCCAAGTCAAGCGGAAAGAAGGTGGCTTGGCTCGGCCGAGAGCGCACAGGTGCGACCGCTGCAGTGTCCAATCAGGTCATGTCTGCCCTCGGCGCCAGCGTTGTTCGCTGGGAGCCCCTCGGCAAGGAAGGCCTCCGCAAGGCCACAAAGGCTGTGTTCGGCATCAGCGGAATACCGACCTACACACTCGACCAAGCTGAGACCATCATCTCCTTCGGTGCGGACTTCCTCAGCACCTGGGGCGGACCCGACCACCACAAGGGCTACGGCGACAGCCGCGACCCAGACCACTGCGGCTTCATGTCTCAGTTCTGGGCAGTGGGGCCACGGCTCTCGAATACAGGTGTGAATGCTGACATCCATCTCTCTGCTGCCCCCGGCACAGAAGCTGGTGTCGCGCTCGCGCTCGCGAAGCTTGTTGCAGCCAAGAAGGGCTACACAGGGCCAGCCTTGGCCATGCTCGCTGGTGTCGACGCCGATGCACTCATCAGCGCGTCGGGCATCAGGATGGAGCGCATCACAGAGCTTGTTGAGCGCATGGCAGCCAATCTAAGCATTGTCATGCCTGGCGGAACGACAACCGTTCACGCTCAAGCCGTTGCTACAGCGACCCTCATCTTGAATGAAGTCGCGGGCAATGTGGGCGAGACAGTGACATTTGGTCAAGATGCAAACCTCAGCGGCATCGGCTTCTACTCAGATGTAGAGTCACTGCTGGCAGATGCGGAGAACATCGGTGTGCTGTTCCTGGACGAGCTCGACGTGGCATACGCCACACCGGGTAATGCCGCGAAGGACGCCCTCTCTAAGATCGGCCAGATCGTTGCCTTCCAGAACGAGCCGAGCGAGTCACTGAACGCTTCTGCAATCGTTCTTCCTCCGGGAAGCACCCTTGAGAACTGGGGAGACAACGAGTCCATCACTGGGCGTCACACCCTCCAGCAGCCGGCCATGAAGAGCCTGAAGGACACCCGCAGCGTCGGCGATGTGCTCCTCGCTCTCTCTACAGCGCTGAACACCTCAGCGGGTACAGGAACCGACGGCGCGGACCTCCCCACGAGCTTCCTTCCATTCCTTCAGGACTGGTGGAAGCGAAATGTGTTCGAGAACGCATCGGTCAAGGAAACAAACTGGGACACGTTCTGGCGAAGTACAGTTCAGAATGGCGGTCACTTCTTCTCGACACTGGGCAAGGGCGCAGACTTCCAGCTGGCAAGCGCACCCGATGCTGGAAGCGCAATGGGCGGGGTCACCCTCTCACTCTTCCCGCACCACATGACCTACGACGGCCGCCACGCGAACCGTCCATGGGCACATGAGATGCCAGAGCCGGTCACAGGCTTTGTTTGGGGTACTTGGGCCGAGCTCAGCACATCCACAGTGGAGAAGCTCGGTCTCGAGGAAGACGACACCGTCACACTCACAACCGAGTCGGGCTCAATCGATGTGGCCTTCTTCGGCTCACCTGGAATCCGAGATGACATGGTGTCAGTCGTGATGGGTAACGGTCACGAAGGCGCCGGTCGCTATGCAGACCTGACGGGTGCCAACCCGATGAAGCTGCTGAAGTCTATGAACTACGCAGGCGAATCGGTCACGGTCACCAAGAGTGGAAAGACAACGCACATCTCCACACAGCTCGGCAACCTGACACAGGACAACCGACCCATCAATTACCTGGTCAAGGCCAAGGATATCGGTGGCGGCAAGGGTCCTGGGAGCATCGTCCACCTGCATCACCCGCCAATCGACGAGCGGCTGACTCAGGCTGGTCTGCTCGACATGTATCCAGAGCCGGAGCACCCGACCTATCGCTTCGCCATGGCCATCGACCTCAACAAGTGCACAGGCTGTGCTGCTTGTCAGGTCGCCTGCTATGCCGAGAACAACGTCGGTGTGGTTGGTCCTGAGCAATCGCGTCGCGGTCGCCACATGGGCTGGATTCGTCTCTCCCGGTACTGGGAAGGCTCTGGCGAAGAGCCAGATGTCCGCTTCCAGCCTACAATGTGCCAGCAGTGCTCTCATGCGCCATGTGAGGGCGTGTGCCCGGTCCTCGCGACCTATCACAACCTCGATGGCCTCAATGCGATGATCTACAACCGCTGTGTTGGAACTCGTTACTGCGCCAACAACTGCCCTTACTCGGCTCGACGCTTCAACTATCACACCTATGATTGGCCTGAGCCCTTCTTGATGATGCTGAACCCCGATGTGTCGACCCGAACAATGGGTGTCATGGAGAAGTGTACATTCTGTGTACAGCGTATCCGTGAAGTAAAGAGCGACTACAGAGATGATGGGCAGATTGTACCCAACGATGCGCTGACGGCGCTACCGGCATGCGCATCAGCATGCGGCGCTGACGCCATCACCTTTGGAAATGCGAAGGACCCCAACTCTACGGTCTCGGAACACTTCGAGAACGAACGGGCATACGCCATGCTCTCCGAGCTCAACACCAAGCCAGGTGTTCGATATCTCGCAAGAATCTCGCACTCAGAGACTGAGAGCGGACACGGCGGAGGACACTGAGCCATGAACAATCCAGTGAACAACGCTGAAGCGGATGTCGACACCAATCTGACCTATGGCCAGGTGACCCAGGATGTCCTCGAGCCACTCTTCGGACTCAGTAAGACCTACTTGGCAGCACTCGGACTCGTCGGTCTGGGACTCGCCTACGGTGGTTGGTGCATCATCCAACAGCTCGTCTGGGGCCTTGGCGTCGCAGGCTACAGCCAGCCGGTCTTCTGGGGCCTCTACATCACCACATTCGTGTTCTGGATCGGAATCGGACACGCTGGAACACTGATTTCAGCCGTCCTCTTCCTCTTCCGCTCGAAGTGGCGAACCGGTGTGTACCGAGCCGCTGAGGCCATGACTATCTTTGCCGTCATGACGGCAGCACTGTTCCCTGCACTGCACGTTGGCCGCATGTGGAATGCCTACTGGCTGTTCCCGTACCCGAACCAGCGACAGTTGTGGCAGAACTTCAAGAGCCCACTGATGTGGGATGTCTTCGCGGTCTCGACCTACTTCACCGTCTCGACGATCTTCTTCTACATCGGCTTGATTCCGGACTTCGCCGCCATGCGCGACCGGACCACCGGCGTCATCTCCAAGATGTACGGAAGCTTGTCCATCGGATGGAGAGGTACTGACAGGCAATGGCGTCACTACATGGCGGCCTACGGCTTCTTTGCTGCCTTCGCGACACCGCTCGTCCTCAGTGTTCACTCCGTCGTCTCTTGGGACTTCGCGATGGCACAGACTGCGGGTTGGCACTCGACGCTGTTCCCGCCCTACTTCGTTGCTGGCGCCATCTTCTCTGGCTGCGCGATGGTCATCACGCTGATGCTTCCACTGAGTCTCATCTTCAAGTGGGACAAGTACATCAACGTCTGGCACTTCGAGCACCTCGCAAAGATGTGCCTGCTGACCGGTGGAATCCTCACCTACGCGTACCTGATGGAGCACTTCATCGCCTGGTACTCAGACAACCCATACGAGTGGGGAATCTTCGCATTCCGTGCCGTCGGCGACTACTGGTGGGTCTTCTGGATAATGGTGATCTGTAACTGCGTCATTCCACTTATCTGGTGGTTCAAGAAGGCACGCACCAACCTCTGGTGTCTGTGGATTGTCTCGATCTTCATCAACATCGGTATGTGGTTCGAGCGCTTCAACATCATCGCGAGCTCACTGGCACACCAGTTCGATCCCGCATCATGGACCTACTACCTGCCGAACTACATTGAGATCGGCGTCCTGATATTCAGCTTCGCATGGTTCTTCCTCTGGTTCCTTCTCTTCGTGAAGGTCATGCCGAGTGTCGCCATTGCAGAGGTCAAGGAACTCCTTCCACCGCCGCTGAAGCACAAAGGGGAGGCAGCCAAGTGAGCAACGTCAAAGCAATCTTTAGTCACCTCGACTGCCTGGTCGACGCCATCGACGGCATCAAGAGGTCCGGTCACTCCGACTTCGCCGTCACAGCGCCGCTTCCTCGGCACGAGATCGAAGAGCTCATCTATGAAGGTGAGCCCAGCCCAATTCGATGGTTCACCCTCACAGGTGCAGTCTTCGGCGGTACCATGGGCTTCTCGCTGTGTTCAATCACACACCTCAACTGGCCAATGATCATCCCAGCGGGCAAGCCACTGGTGAGTATTCCTGCCTTCATCGTCATCACCTTCGAGGCCACTGTGCTCTTCGGGTGCTTGTTCACGCTGATCGGCTTGCTGTACCACTGCCGACTTCCGGCCAAGGAGATGGACCCAGAGTTCGAGGATCCTCGTCTGAGTGACGATGTCTTCGGCATGGTCGTGCGGAACCTTGATGATGCCACCGCAGCTGAGGTCCAGACAAAGCTCGACGACTTCGGTGCAGTAGAAACCAGCATTACTGGAGGCCAAGATGCGTAAGTTCTTGACCGCCACACTCACACTCGGCGCGCTGAGTACTGTGGCTTGGGCATTCCCTTGGGACACCGACATGGCTGATGCTGTGTTCTTGCGTGCCTACTCCTGGGAAATGGCAACGCTCCCTGAGGGTGTTGTCTCCGTGAATCATGCGCGCCTTCCAGGCAACAGATACGCGCCAGAGACCGCGGGCATGGTCATCCCTGAGGGGACCGATAACGACGAAGGCAAGCGGCTCTTCGATGCATACTGTGTCGCCTGTCACGGCGTCGACGGTAAGGGCAAGGCGCCCGTCACTGACAACGCATCAGGCAAGCGCTACCCAATCCCGCCGCCTGTTCTTTCCGGTACCGGTAACGTCACCAAGATGCGCAACGATGGATATCTCTTCTTCACCATCCGTGATGGCTCGGCAATCATGCCTGGCTATGGCTACGGGATGATGGACGAGGATGTCTGGGACCTCATCTCATACATGCGGACCATGGACGGCGCTGCCTACGCAGTGCCAGTGGAGGTGGCAGAATGAGCCACGGAGCAGACTTCAGTCGAGCCATCGCACGTGCACCTCATGGTGTGCCGATGAAGACCATCATCTGGTGCTCAGGCGCCATCTTTGCCGGCATCTTTGGTGCCCACTGGGTCTACGCTCAGTGGACCGATCGTGGCATGGTGGACTTCCTCCAGAACACTGTCTTCTGGATGGGTGTGTCACAGGGCGGCTTCATGCTGTCTGTCGCCATGACCCTCACCAAGGCACGCTGGGGCAGACCGCTCAAGCGCATCTCAGAAGCCTTCGCAATCATGATGCCTGTCCTCTATATCGGACTACTGACCTTCCTCTTGGTCGGCGGTATGGAAGTGTTTCCTTGGGTAGCAGAAGCCCGTGCACACGAGCTTCCAGCCCACAAGGCCGTCTACCTCACCGAGCCCTTCTTCTTCTGGCGTCAAGTCATCGGAATCGGCATCCTGATGGCACTCGATTGGATGTACATCAAGGCCAGCTGGCGCCCAGACCTCGGAATGATGGCTGAGAAGCTCGGCGACAAGGCACCTGAGTGGTACGGACGGTTCACTAAGGACTGGAAGGGTCTCGAGGCTGAGATTGAAATCAGTGAGACCCAGCAGCGCAAGTACGGAGCGATGATTGCTGTCGCCTATGCGCTCATCTTCAGCTTCGTATCCATCGACCTCTCGATGAGCCTCGCACCGCACTGGTTCGCGAACATGTTCCCTGCGTGGTTCTTTATGAGCAGCATGTGGAGCGGTCTGGTCGCCATCGGTATCTTCTCCGTGTTGGCAGGTAGCTGGCTTCACATCGAAGACCACCTGACTCCGAAGCTCTACCACGACCTCGGAAAGCTCATCTTCGCGTTCTGTATGTTCTGGGGCTACACCACGTACGCCACATACCTGGCCATCTGGTACGGAAACATGACTGAGGAGACCGGCTTCATCCTGCTGAGGACTGAGCTCGAACCTTGGGCCGGCCTCTCAAAGGTCGTCGTGCTCACCTGCTTCCTGATGCCGTGGACTCTCCTGCTCTCTCGCAGCATGAAGAAGATTCGCAGCAGCTTCCTGGCAGTAAGCTTCTTGATTCTGATCGGAATCTGGCTGGAGCGCTTCCTCGTGATGGTACCGAGCGTCTGGACCGAGGACACACTCCCAATCGGCCTCGGTGAGATCCTGATGCCTCTGGGCTTCGGAGGGACAATGCTCCTGCTCGTCAGCTGGGCGCTCTCCAAGATTCCAGCTGTACCGGTGACCGACAAGATGTCTGCACCGAACGATCTTGAGGTCCACGTACACCCAAGACATGGACACCACGCCGCGAAGTAAGCCGCGTCCATTCAAACTTTATAGACGCCGGCCTCCACAGGCCGGCGTCTTGCGTTCTGGACGTTAGGCTGTAGCCAGGAGGCCAGATGCCAGAGACTCATATTGAGGTATGCTCACCTGCTACCGGAGAGCCCATTGGTTCCGTAGCCATCGCCAATGCGGAGGATGTCGCCGCCGCGGCTGCACGAGCGAGAGCCGCACAGGTTGAGTGGGGCGCACGAACGCTCGAAGAGCGATGTGCCGTCCTACGGCAGGTGAAGAACGTCATCATCGAGCGAACAGATGACATCTGTGATCTCCTCTCCAAGGAGCAAGGTAAGCCCAAGGTAGAGGCCATGGTTCACGAGGTCATCAACCTGGTCGACCTGATCCACTACTTCACCTCACAAGCCGACAGAATCCTCTCCCCTGAGCCCATTGCCCTACACCTCCTCAAGCACAGAGCGAGCTATCTTCACTGGAAGCCACGTGGACTCATCGGCATCATAGGACCCTGGAACTTCCCCTTCAACATCTGCAATGGACCGGCAGTAACTGCTCTGATTGGCGGTAATGCTGTCATCGTTAAGCCCAGTGAATTCACCCCGATGGTTCAGGATCTCGCTCGAGAAATCTTTATCGCTGGCGGTGTTCCTGAGGATCTATTCCAGGTTGTACACGGCTACGGTGAAACCGGATCTGCAGTCATCGACAACGTCGACATGATCGAGTTTACTGGGTCGGTCGTCACGGGAAAGAAGGTCGCAGCACGATGTGGAGAACGCCTGATACCCTGCGTCACAGAGCTCGGAGGAAAAGCGCCCGCACTCGTCCTGGCCGACGCAAACATCGACAGAACTGCGGGGGCCCTCACCTGGGGTGGCTTCGCCAACTGCGGACAAGTCTGTGCCAGCGTCGAGCGTGTCCTCGTACACAAGTCCGTGCTGCCTGCCCTGCTGGATAAGCTTGTGCCCAAGGTGGCGGCACTCAAGCCCGGGAACACGCAGGAGGACGACACTGTCCAGATAGGTCCACTCAACAACCGACGCCAGCGTGACATTGTTCAGTCCAGAGTCGAAGACGCTGTGGCCAAGGGTGCTCGGGTATTGGTCGGTGGAAACATCATCGAGGGCCCTGGAAACTTCTTCGAGCCCACACTCTTGGCTGATGTCACAGCTGACATGGACATCATGAGCCAAGAGACCTTCGGGCCGGTCCTCCCAATCATGGTGATGGATGATGAGGATTCCATGATCGCTGAGGCCAACCGCTCTCACCTGGGCCTCCTCGCGTATGTATTCTCCGCCAATACAGGTAGAGCCCGCCAGATTGCTGAGCGCATTGAGGCTGGCACCGTGATGGTCAACGATGTCCTCTCCACTCACGGGATGCCCGAGACTCCCTGGGGCGGCGTCAAAGAGAGCGGCGTGGGACACACACACGGTGATGACTCGCTCCGACACATGTGTCAGCAGCGACACGTCAACTACGACCGACTGCCGCCAATGAGGCGTGAGCCCTATTGGTACCCTTACGGCCCCAATCTCTACGGCCTCTTCAAGCGAGTCATGGGTGTGCTGCTGGGAAGCGGCATCGCAAACAAACTGCGTTGGCTCACCGGCCGATAACTATACCGAGGTCGCTCGGCGCATCCCGTCTCGGTACTGAGATTCGCCTGGCACGAGCTCTGCAGCCTTTGCAAAGGCACCACATGCAGCCGCCCGGTCCCTTCGCATGATGGCCATCTCCCCCTGCTTACCGAGCATCTCCGCGGAGTTTGCAATCGCGTCCTTCTCAATCACATCAGCACGATAGCGGCGGCGACCGGTATCATCCTCGATGGTGGCGAAGGCCTCTTCTATCCGTACATTGATGCGCTCAAGCTCGACAATCTGTTCCGGCTCAGCTGTCTTGAAGCGACCGATCTCAAATTCTGCCTTTATGCGTGTATACGCCTCCTGGACCTCTGACTTCAGACACACCCAGTGAAGCTCCAGAATATCGAAGTGAGTACCGCCCGTGAGCTGTCTCTTCTTGCGATCGATGCGCTCTGCAATCCGAGCCTTTGTGCGGCTCTCGTCTTCCTGATCAGCCATCGTGAGTAGTGCGAGCTCGTCGAGGCACCAGATGAAGGCTGAGGTCTGCCCTCGTCCCAGCGGCGAGACACTAAAGACCTCGCGCAGACGCCAAGAATTAGACTGAATGACATCGATCAAGCCCTGCTCTTTCTTGGAGAGCTGCATCTCCGCGATCACGTGGTCGGACTCCTTAGACACTGCGAGATAGCGATCCAAGCTTGGCTCGATCTTTCTGGCAATCTCCCCACCGCTCATCTCACGCGCATGGGTGTAGAGCGCGCGGAACAGCAAGGATGGGACCTTCAGCGGTGAGGTGAGAAACTGCTCAGGGAGACGCGGAAGAACATGGAACTGCCAGTCCCCCTGTCGGTCTGCCATCACCTTCTGAAGAATGAACTCGCTCTGCTTTGTGAGCACTCGAATCAACGTAGAGAAGTCTAAGAGGCCCATCTGAACAAGGGCTTCACCTTGACGAATACCCTCCGTCTTCATGATATCCAGGCTCGCCTTGATCTGATCAGCAGTGAGCTGTTCAGCCTTGAAGAGAAGAACACCGAGGACCTCATCCTCGTTCATAGGCTCCGTTCTCCAGCCTACAGGTCCGCCCCGAAGCCAGTACCCGTACCGTGTCATCCCGTCTGGGTACTTCACTGTCAGTAGACCGGTCATTCGCTGTACAGCAAGTCCAACCATCGCATCCCGAAGACTGCGGTCAGACATCGGGCCCTCGAGAACCGCCGCCAGCGAGCTCGTATCTGGAATTGGTATTCCACGACCCGCGCGCTTGGGCCCTCGACCGCCAGCCTCTCCAGCAGCAGCAAGAGAGGTCTCCGCACGGGCCAGCTTCTTTACGGCAGCGTTGTAGTCGCCCCTGGGAACAAACTGACTCGAGGCCACGAGGTAGTCACGCACCTCGCCCACAAACCCAAAGAGCTTCTTGAATGCATCATCCACCGGACCGGGTATTTCAGGAAGGTGGACACCAATACTGCCATCAGGTCCTCTGTGGACCACCTGAGCAGGAATTGGCCCCTGACGACCGAGCAACGGTACGATCAAGTCCAGCTTGAATTCATTGGCGATGTCGGTGTCTAAGGCGCCGGCCTCGAAGAACAGTGATGCCTTCGAGATCTGATCCTCATAAGACTTCAGAAACGACGCTAGGTCGGCAAATTCATATGTGGCCTGCCTGACTGCCAAGACACCCTCCTAGTCCGCTGATGGTACCGAATTCGCTACCCATTCGGCCACTGAGACCTTGCCCGTCCCATCCGGTGGGTCGATCACATATGCAGGGAGACCAATTCCGCTGACGCGCTGGCGGAGCGCATCGTGCAATGCCAAGCCCTCCTCAGTAGAGACCCTGAAGGCCCCACCACCAGGTACCGCGTCTGGGTGATGGAGATAGTAAGGCTTGACCCTCAGCTCCAGAAGCGCATCAGTGAGCGCGACAAGGACATCGACATCGTCATTCACGCCCCTCAAGAGGACGGCCTGATTGAGTACTGGAACGCCTGCATCCACCAGCTTCGAGATGGCCTCACGCACGGGCTCGGAGAGCTCCTGCGGATGGTTGCAATGGATCACGACCCAGATTGGCCCCCGGGACCGCAGAATATCCACCAGCGCGGAATCGACACGTGATGGAAAGGTCACAGGTGCACGGGTGTGAATGCGAATCAGAGGGATTGTCGGCCTCAGCTCGTCGAGTATGTACGTCAGTCGATCATTATGGAGTGTAAGGGGATCACCACCTGACAGGATCACCTCACGAACTGTAGATGCCTTCAAGTACGCAATCGCCGAATCCAGCGCCTCCTGGGTCGGTGCGGGCTCTCCATCCAGATCACGTCTGAAGCAGTACCGGCAGTGAAGGTGACACCGTCGGGTCACAAGAAGCAGCGCACGGTCTTCGTGCTTGCGAACCACCCACGGCACAGGCATCTTCCCTTCTTCACCCACTGGATCGGGAATGTCTCCCGGGTCCACTTCAAGCTCTGATGCTGCTGGGAAGGCCTGAAGTCCAAGCGGGCCCGATACATCCTGAACACGGTCGGCCCAGCTGCGTGTGACGCGAACTGGAAATACATCAGAAAGTCGCCGCCATGCATCGATGCTGACGTCAGGAAATCGACGTTTGGCTTCTGCAGAAGACAGAACTTGGCTGCGCTCGTTATAGGGTTTCATCAAAACCCCCTATCGCATGGCGAAAAGGACTGTACATGGGACGCGTGTATCAAACTTCTGACTTCCGCAACGGCCTCAAGGTTGAGATTGATGGCCACCCCTATACCGTGGTGTACTTTCAGTTCGTGAAGCCCGGTAAGGGAACCGCCTTCACCCGGACCAAGCTCAAGCATATGGTCTCAGGAAATGTTCTCGAGCGGACCTATCGGACCGGCGAGACACTCATCGCTGCGGATGTAGAAGAAGAGTCCATGCAGTACCTCTACAATGACGGAGAGTTCTACCACTTCATGAATGAGGAGACCTACGAGCAGGTTGCGATTCCCGCGAAGTCTATCGCCGATGAGTCTGACTTCCTTGTTGAGAACGACGTCGTCGACGTGCTCTACTACAAGGGCTCACCGCTCATCATTACCCTGCCGAACTTCATCGAGTCAGAGGTCACATACTGTGAGCCTGGCGTACGTGGAAATACAGCCCAAGGTGCAACCAAGCCAGCCACACTCGCTTGCGGAGCCACCATCAATGTCCCATTGTTCATCGACCAGGGTGAAGTCCTGAAGATCGATACCCGAACAAAGGAATACGTGAGCCGGGTCCAGAAGTGAACCCGGTCCGGCTGCGCGAACGTGCAGCCATCACACGGGCCCTGCGCGAGTGGTTCGATCACAATGGATACCTGGAAGTACACACCCCGACACTGGTGAAGTCTCCTGCCCTCGAAGAAAACCTCGAGGCAGTGAGTGCTGGCGGTGCCTACTTACACACCAGCCCTGAGTTTGCGATGAAGAGAGTCCTGTCTTCAGGACTCTGTCGGATCTACCAGATCGTTCCCAGTTATCGTGAAGAAGAGTGCGGTATTCATCACAGCCGCGAGTTCACTATGCTCGAGTGGTACCGCGTTCACGCCGGTACAGCGGAGTTGATGGACGATGTAGAGTCTTTACTGCGAGCTGCTGCCGGTGCCGTAGACCGAGAGCTTCCACTGTTCTCACGTCGCTCAGTTCAGTCTCTTCGGGAAGCAGCAAATCTCACCGACACTGATGATGAAGTGGAGTGGTTCCGTGGCTGGGTGGATGGTGTAGAACCCCTCCTCACAGCGCCAACGATAGTCCACAGCTATCCAGCCTGGCAGGCCGCACTATCCAGGGAGCGGCGAGGTGTGGCAGATCGATTTGAGGTCTACATCGATGGTGTAGAGCTGGGCAATTGCTTCGCAGAAGAGGGCGATCCCACCACCCTGCGCCACCGCTTCTCACTGTCCTCAGCCAAGCGACGCCAGATGGGCCGCGAGCCTCACCCGGTGGATGAAGACCTGCTCGCATCCACACCTCAAATGCCGCGTGTCGCTGGTATGGCTATCGGCCTTGACCGGTTGGTCATGGCCCTCACTGATGCAACAGACATCTCGCAGGTGCAGGTGCGATAGACTCGCCGGCGGTTATGGTCTGCACTTGGAGATACCCATGGACCTGACAAATAGAGTCGCCATCGTCACCGGTGGCGGTAGAGGAATCGGAAGAGCAGTCGCGCTCGAGCTTGGCGAGGCTGGCGCGAGAGTTATCGTCAACTATCGGCGCAGTGCAGAGGCAGCAGAAGAAGTCGCCGCTGCAGTCGGTGGCCTGGCAATACAGGCTGATGTCGCCACTAAGGAGGGCTGTGAGGCACTCATTGAGGCCGCAGTGGGTCTGGGATCGCTGGACATTTTAGTGAATAACGCCGGTATCACACGTGACGGCCTGATGGTCCGGATGTCCGATGAAGACTGGTCAGATGTTCTGGAGACAAACCTCAACAGCACCTTCAGGCTCTGCAGGGCTGCTACAGAAATCATGATGCGTCAGCGAAGCGGCAGCATCATCAACGTGACGAGCGTCTCAGGGATGCGCGGTAATGCTGGACAAGCAAACTATGCGGCAAGCAAAGCTGCCGTAGCAGCGATGAGCACCTCGCTGGCAAAAGAGATGGGCCGCCGTGGCATACGCGTAAACTGTGTCGCACCCGGCTTTGTCGCCACTGACATGGTGAGCGCTATGAATCCAAAAGTGGTCGACGCCGCCACATCCATGATTCCCATGCGGAGACTAGCGGAGCCCACAGAGATCGCCAAGGTCGTGCGGTTTCTGGCATCCGATGATGCATCGTACGTCACGGGACAGCAGTGGGTCGTAGACGGGGGCTTAGGCGCCTAAGACAGCCTGAAGACGAGCCTCGATTGTAGCGACAGCGATGTCATCGAGGCGGTACTCAATTCCCATACCCGGAATCTCACCTTCACTCAGCTCGGTGAGATCACGACTCGACCAAGTCACAACACCAGGAATAGAGATTGGGTCATCTGCGATTGCGGGAACGCGAACCTCGATGAGAACCTCGCGATCAACTGCAAGGGGCTTCGGTGTCTTTACGAAGCATCCACCCTTCTTGAGGTTCTCCATATACTCGCGAACCATTGACTGAGGATTCTTGTAGCTGAGCTTGAGCTTTGCAGGCTTACGTGCAGGTGGTGGTGCAGGCTCAGGCTCAGGCTCAGGCTCAGGGGCTATCGGTGCCGCTTCCGGTTCCGGATCTACAGCAGCGACCTCCTCTCCGAGAGGCTTAGATAAACGGTCCATGAGCGCTGAGCGTGCTTGCTCTATTTGCTCCTCGTCGTTCTCACCCGCAGACTGATCTGTTGGCGCCTCCTCCGATGCATCCTCGGCATCCAGGCTCCCGAAGCCAGCCTCGTCGTCCGAGTCCTCGTCATCATCAAAGTCATCACCGTCGAGCGGGGCCAGAGCATCACCGTCAAGCGGGGCCAGAGCATCACCGTCAAGCGGGGCCAGAGCATCACCGTCGAGCGGGGCCAGAGCATCACCGTCGAGCGGGGCCAGAGCATCACCGTCGAGCGGGGCCAGAGCATCGATACCGATGGGCTCAAGCGCCTCAAGGTCCAGTGTGTCCAGTGCCTCAGGCTCTGCCTCTTCGGTCTCGAGCGGCTCAAGAGCCTCGACACCGAGACTCGGCATAGCAATCGGTGAGGGCTCATCCATGTCTGGCTCTAAAGATGCCAGCGCTTCTGGATCAATCTCAGGAAGCTGGATTGGTTTGGGATCAATGTCCGCCTCTGAGACCGCTGGCCCATCGTGCTGTGCAGCCTGTCGCTCAGCAATCACCTGGTCAATGATCGAGTCACTGACTGGCTCCGCAGCCATCTCCGGCTCAGCCTTCGTCCGCTTGATCTTTTTCTTCTTTCGCCCAAACAATGCGCCCAGCAAACCGCCACCGGACTTCTTGGAGTCGGCCTTTGCAGCGCTCGGAGGTGCTGCCGTGGGCGTTGCCGAGTCAGCTTGTGCTGATGGCGGCTGATCATTGACCTCGGCACCTTGTGCCTGGTCTGCACCCTCAGCCCGCTTAATCTTGGGTGAAACCTTGCCCTTAGATTGTGCCACTTCGGAGTAGTTGCGAACTGTAATCTCAGTCTGCTTGCCCGTCGCAGGCTCCATAGCGGAGACACGAAGCATTCCGTTGGTGTCTATCTGGAATGTGACCTCAACCTTGGTCTCCATACGCGGAGCCGGCGTCAGACCACCCATCACAAACTCACCCAGAAATTCATTCTCGGTGGCCACTCGTGATGCACCCTGTCGAACCGTCACCTGAACAGATGATTGATTGGCTCGAGCGGTGGCGAACACACGTGATGCAGAGGCTGGAATCGTACTGTTTCGGGAGATAATGGGCTGAAACATATTCCCAGCGACATCGATTCCGAGATCAAATGGTGTCACGTCAATGAGCACAGCAGGAGGCACATCCGAGTCCGCCTCAAGGCTCGCTGCGTGCACCGCAGCACCCATGGCGACGACCTCTTCCGGGTGAACACTGCGACTCGGTTCTCTACCGAACGCATCAGTGATTGCCTCGCGAATCGCTGGCATGCGGGTCTGTCCACCGACCAGAATGACCTCATCGATATCACCGACCGCTAAGCCCGCGTCCTTTACCGCATTGAGGCTCACCTCAAGCGACCGGTCGACGTAGTCAGCGACCATCTCAAGCAGTGCCGCACGGGTCAGCGTCTCATTGATTGACTTCCCATTGGCGACATGGGCCAGATTGATCTCGACCTGCTCTGTGAAGCTCAGCTCGCACTTGGCGCGCTCAGCGGCCTCTTTGAGCCGATGTAGAGTCATTCTATCTTCGCGGAGATCGATGCCGTGCTCTGCTTCAAAACGCTTCGCAACCCAATCGACAACCCGATGGTCAAAGTCCTCACCACCCAGGTAGGTGTCGCCCAAGGTCGATAAGATCTCATAGACCCCGCCCGAGAGGCGAAGCACACTGACGTCAAATGTTCCACCGCCGAGATCAAAGACCAACAGGGTTCGGTCAATCTCTCGGCGAAAGCCATACGCGAGGGCGGCGGCAGTCGGCTCATTGAGGAGACGCTCGCAGTTCAAGCCCGCCAGCTTGGCGGCCTCTAAGGTCGCGGCGCGCTGCGCATGATTAAAGTACGCCGGGACCGTAATTACGGCCTCATCCACCGTGCCATCCAAGGCGCGCTCCGCCATCTCCCGAGCAGTCTTCAGAACATGAGCGCTGACTTCAACCGGTGTTAGCGTCCCCGACTCCAGCTCTACCAGACATGTTCCATCACTCGCTTCATTGATGCTGTATCCAACTCGCGGGTCAGCATCAGCGACCTCTGGTGAACCAAAGCGGCGCCCGAGGAGTCGCTTTACCGCAAAGGCTGTGCGGCTCGGATCTGTGACCAGCAGGCTTTTACACTGCTGACCAACCTTGACAGAGCCGTCGTCTCCAATCCAGACAATAGAGGGCACGACTTTGTAGCCATGACTGTCCTCAAGCATGACAGGCCGACCGTCTTGCACCACTGAAACAGCGGTGTTCGTGGTGCCCAGATCAATACCGATGACATTGCCCATGAGGGACCTCTCCAAGTTGGGCAGGATTCTATCAAAGCTGGCGTAAAAATAGGCAACAGAGAGTAGCGCTATGCTCAGCTCTCCTCCGAATCCTGCCCATCAACAAACAGCGGCATTTGACGATGCAAGCGATCCGGGCGTGGATCTACCGGGTAGTCGCCTGTAAAGCAGGCCTCACAAAAGCGTCCCTGATCTTCACCTTCCGCGCGGCGCAAGCCGGCCAATGAGATGTAGCTGAGGGAGTCTGCACCCAGGTATTCACAAATGTCTGAGACACCCATCCGTGTGGCGATGAGTTCATCCTTGGTGGGCGTATCCACACCGTAGTAGCAGCTCGACACGGTCGGTGGAGCCGTAATGCGGAGGTGGATCTCTTGAGCACCGTTCTGTCGGAGCATACGAACCACCTTGCGGAGGGTCGTACCGCGCACGAGCGAGTCATCGACCACCACGACCCGCTTGCCATCAATGACACTCCGAATCGGTGCAAGCTTGAGCTTGACTCCAAAGTCTCTGATCTGCTGAGAGGGCTCGATGAACGTGCGCCCGACATAGTGCGACCGGATCAGGCCCAGCGCATAGTCCACACCGGAGTACTGACTGTAGCCAAGCGCACCAGGCACACCTGAGTCCGGTACAGGAATCACGACATCCGCTTCAACTGGGTTCTCTTCAGCCAGAATACGGCCCAGCTGAATTCTGTTGTCGTAGACAGACCGCCCGAAGACTGTCGAGTCTGGACGCGCAAAGTAAATGTGCTCAAAAACACACGCCCGGCGCGGTCTCCTTGGGAATGGCTTGAGTGACTGAATACCATCGTGATCGACAATCACCATCTCGCCAGGCTCCACCTCTCGCACAAACTCTGCATCGATGAGACCCAGCGCACAGGTCTCACTTGCTACGACCCAGGCTGAGCCTCGCCGGCCCAAGACCAAAGGCCTGAATCCCCACGGATCACGGACTGCGACCATTGTCTGCTCGGTCATCAACACCAGTGAATACGCACCCTCTACACGCATCAAGCCATCGACCAAGCGATTGATGAAGGTGCCCTGAGTCGAGCCTGCCACCAGGTGAAGAATCACCTCAGTGTCTGAGGACGTCGCAAAAATACTGCCTTGCTCCTCGAGTTCCTCGCGAAGAATCGATGCATTGACCAGGTTTCCATTGTGCGCGACACCCATCTGACCATCGCGGTACCGGACGACAAAAGGCTGAACATTTCTGATCGAGCCCTCGCCTGCCGTTGAGTACCGCACATGCCCCAGCGCCATGTGACCCATCAGATTGGCAAGCTCTTCACCGCCAAAGACATCACCGACAAGCCCTCGGCCACGGAAAGCGCGAATCAGTTTTCCGTCCGAAGCGGCGATGCCAGCGCCTTCTTGGCCACGATGCTGAAGCGCATGTAAGCCGAGGTACGCAAGATTGGCAGCCTCGCTGTCACCGAAGATACCGAACACGCCGCACTCGTCACGAAATGCATCAGGGCGGAAATTCGGGTCGTCGTTCATGGTGAACCCAGGCTTAAAGTGGCGGCCCTACTACCATGTTGACTGGGTTTGTGCCGGCCATATGCCCGTATTCATTCGCAGCTTTGCGGCGAATCATCACTTCCTGAGATAGCGTTGGTGTCATGGGGATGCGACGAACACACCTAACTTTGGTCATGCTCCTGCTGGCTATCGGCGCCTGCAGTGAGGACCAAGAATTACCTGCCGTGGTGACGGACGGGGACGGCTTCTTCGGTAAGCCCTGGCCCAGCGACACTCGCACCATCGATGGTCGCCCCGACATGAGCAACTTCCCAGAGCAGGGAACCAACCCGCTGATCGACGACTACATCGCCGAGATAGAGCAGCTCGACGGGTTCGGCACAAATGCACCTATATTCGTGCCGCTGACCGCAGCAATCGAGAGTCTGCCGAGTCCAGAAGAAACGCTGACGCCTGGCGGCTCCGTAATGCTGCTCGACATTGACCCCCGGAGTCCGGAGCGTGGTCAGCTCACGCCAGTCAGACTCTCTCAACAGGCAACTGAGACCACCTGGCAGCGTTCAGATCTACTCGCAGTACAGCCAGTCTGGGGTTTCCCGCTTCGTCCACGAACGACCTACGCACTGCTCCTGTCTAAGGACTTTGTGAGCGACAACAACAGCTGGCGCCGAGGTCAAGACTGGACAGCCTTAGAGAACACCCTGCTGAGCATGCGCCTCGACACCGCTGAGGTTGGGTACGCACTCATGTTCACCACCCAAGATCCCGTTCAGGAGATGGCGAGATTCACCGCGCGTATCCAGAGTGACCTCACCGTGCCTGCACTCGACCAAGAACTGGTCCGCTACTGGCAGGCACCACAGTATGGCGCCTACCGAGGCGAGGTCTGGGTGCCGATGTGGCAGCACGGCAGCAAGCCCTACCTGGCCGAGGGGGGTGGGTTTGCCTTCGACGATGACGGCATGCCACTCCTAGCCGGCTGGGAGCGTGCCCTCTTTACCCTCACCATACCGAGAGACCAGGCCATGCCTGAGGCTGGCTGGCCCATCGTTATCTACGGACACGGAACTGGGGGCGACTACAGGTCCTTCGCTGCAGGAAGCAACATGAGTCCGGCAGACCAGCTCGCAAGAAAGGGCATCGCAGCATTCGGCATCAGCCTTCCCTTGCATGGCGATCGCGGCACTGCCGTCGACCCCGCACTTGCCTCCTTCAACTACCTCAATCCAGCAAGTGCACGCGCCTGCTTCAGGCAAGGCGCACTCGACCAGATCTATCTATCCGTCCTGCTTACCCGTCTTCAGCATGTCTTCAGTAGCGAGGAGGGCGACATCCTCACGGACCCAGAGCGAGTCGCGTATATGGGTCACTCCCACGGGGGTCTCATCGGTGCCATTGCAGCACCCTTCTTTGGGGAGAAGGTAAAGGCCACCTTCCTCTCTGGTGCAGGCGGTGGGCTGTCAACCACACTCGTGACCCGCGACGCTGGTGACTTCGATATTCAGGGCATCCTCGAGAACGCGCTGAACTTCACAGAAGGTGACATCCTCACCGAGACACATCCGGTGGTTGCGATGGTCCAGACTCTCGCCGAAGTGACAGACCCAATCAATTACGCACCGTTTTGGTCGAATCGAAGCCCGCACTGGTCGACATCACCTATGCATGTCTTGATGACCGAGGGGCTGAACGACCAGCAGACGCCCCCCGATACAGCCGAGGCACTCGCAGCAGCAGGACGGCTGCCCATTCTGTCGCCTGCCGTTAATATTTCGCTCGCTCATCGTCTCATGGACGATGGTCTCGATACCGCCCCCCTGTACGCCAATCGTGAGACGTGGAGCGGCAAGCGTGTCTCCACTGCCCTCGCTCAATATGGAGATGAAGACCACTTTGTCATCTTCAACAATCCCGACGCAGCCGCGCTGTATACAGAATTCTTGAGTACAGCACTGGACGGGAGCTCACCTTGGATACAGGATCGCTGACATGAAGGTTCTCATTGGCGTCACCGGTGGCATCGCAGCCTATAAGGCCGCAGAGCTCGTCAGCGCAGCACTAAAGGCAGGCCATGACGTTCGTGTGATGATGACCGAGAACGGCACGCGCTTTGTGGGACAAGTGACCTTCGAGGGTCTGACCGGACACCCGGTCCTCACCAATACATTTACAGATGCAATGGCTCACATCGAGTGGGCAAAGTGGGCGGACTGTGTGGCCATCGCACCACTGACTGCCAACACCATGGCAAAGCTCGCTATGGGGCTCGCCGATGATGCATTGACCACGGTCATGCTCGCGACTCCATCCGGCGTGCCTGTTGTTCTGGCACCAGCCATGAATACTGAGATGTGGAACCACCCGGCGACCCTTCGAAACCGACAATGGCTCACTGCAATGGATCGGTACACCTTCGTGGAGCCAGTCTCGAAGCGACTAGCCTGTGGTGACGTCGGCCCCGGTGGCTTGGCGGACCCTGCCGACATCCTGGCTGCTATCGAGGCAAGGGGCGCTGCAGGGTCATGAGCCCCAACACGGACCTCGATAAGTGGGATCTCAAGCGGTACTCACGTCATCTGCTGCTGAGCGAGGTCGGAGTCGAGGGGCAGTGCAAGCTCAAGTCCTCTGCTGTACTCGTCATTGGTGCCGGCGGCCTGGGCAGCCCTGTGCTCGCCTACCTCGCCGCCGCGGGTGTCGGGCGCATCGGAATCGTTGACTTCGATGCAGTAGAGGAATCAAACCTACAGCGACAGATCATCCACAACAGCAGTCGAATAGGACAGCTGAAGGTCGAGAGCGCCAGAGCTCAAGTATTGGCCATCAACCCACGCTGTACCGTAGACGTACACGCAACCGCGCTGACCTCGACCAATGCTCTGGATATCGTGGCCGACTACGACATCGTGATCGACGGTACCGACAACTTTCCGACACGGTACTTGGCCAATGACGCGGCTGTGATCTCGGGAAAGCCATACATCTACGGATCGATCTTCAAATTTGAGGGCCAAGTCAGCGTGTTCAACCATGCGAATGGGCCAAACTACCGAGACCTCTACCCCGAGCCACCGCCACCAGGGCTAGTCCCCTCTTGTGCAGAGGGAGGCGTACTCGGCGTACTGCCTGGCGTCATCGGATGCATTCAGGCCACAGAGGCAATCAAGATCATACTCGGACTCGGCTCCTCCCTGTCCGGCCGCCTACTTCTCTACAACGCGCTCGAGATGGAATTTCGAGAGCTCAAGCTGTCAGCCGATCCTGCCGCACCGCCGATCACAGCGCTCATCGACTACAGACAGTTCTGTGGCTACACCGAGTCGACCTCGGATGATCCACTGCCCTATGAGCAGATGTCTGTCAGACAGGTGTCCGCAGAACTGAGCCGCGGCTGGACCCCCTATGTCCTCGATGTCAGGCGACCTGAGGAGGCCGCCATTGCCCAGCTTCCCTTTGCTGACACTCAGATACCGCTCAACGAATTGCCGAAGCATCTCGACACGCTGCCTACCGATCAGGACATACTCGTGCACTGTAAGCTCGGCGGCCGATCCGCCGAGGCTGCCGTCTTATTGAAGGCAAGTGGATTTAAGCGGGTCGTAAATATGAACGGCGGCATCGATGCTTGGTCGGCAGAGATCGACACTGAGATCGCACGGTACTGAGCATCAGCCAAAAAAACGCTAAAGCATCGAGCACTCAAACAGCTAAGCCTTTAGATTGGCTGTTCCGAAAGAACGAAGGACCACTACAATTCTTGCCCTCCTACCCCTTACGATTTCCCTATTGGTGTCGACCAGCCAGGCACAGATGTGGGGAGGCAAGAAAGTAGAGGCAGAGGCTCCAGTATCCGCTGAGCCCGCCCAACAAAGCCCAGACATAAAGATGTTCGCTAACGGGCTACCGCTGGATGTCGGCGAGATACCTGATGGGCTGGCGAACATCACAGCGCAAGGCTGCAACGCATGTCACTTCCAAGCACATGACGACTGGGCGATATCCGGACACGCCCATGCCGGCCAAAGCGAAGTATTCCGCGAGGCCATTGCCCGCGCAGCAGGCTCGACTGCCTGTACCCAGTGCCACCTCCCGCTCAAGGTTCAGCACGCACAGCTTGCTGCGGGCTTTATCGATGGCGATCTGGCACGACCACACCTCAAGCCAAACCCAGCCTTCAATGCAACATTGATGGCTGAGGGGGTCGGGTGTGCTGCTTGTCACATCAGAGACGGACAAGTCGTCTCCACACGGGCGGTTACAGGTGCTCCTCATCCGGTGAGTAAGTCGACAGAGCTCGGAAAGAGCGAGGTCTGCGCTACATGCCACCAGCTCAGCTACCCCGATGCTGACAAGCCTTTTTATGACACCTTTGGCGAGTGGTCTGCTACCCCACATGCAGCAGCGGGCATCCAGTGCCAAGACTGCCACATGCCGCCCCGTGCCGAGCTGGCGACCGCAAGCCGCTTTGTCGCGAGTCCTGACCATCGCTTTGAGGCAAACCTCGCGAGAGCGCTGACCGTGCTGGTCGAGATGCCCACAAATCAGATCCAGCGCGGCACCCCTATGTCGGTTGAAGTCCGCCTACAAAATACAGGCGCAGGGCACCATGTTCCCACTGGATCACCGTACAAGAAGCTCAAGATTGAGGTCCAACTTCGGGATGCAAATGACAAGGTCATCAGCAACACCGGCACGTCTGTCTTAGGCCGAACGGTTACCGCCACGCCGCCCTACACCACTGAGTCAGACAACCGCATCAACGCGGGTGGTGAGCATGAAATCAACACGGAGTTCCTTGTCAGTCATAAGACAAGTGCAGGGCCCATCAGTCTGGTTGTCCAGGCCACGCAGGGCCAAGAAACCCCAGTCGTCCTGACATCGATTCCCCTGGAGCTAAACTAAGATGATCCGCTTCCACGCCCTCACTCACGAAGGAAAAGTACGGGGGCACAACGAGGATGCCATGTTCGCTGACGGGTCCCACGGCGTCTTTGTCGTGGCCGATGGCGTCGGCGGCAGGGCAGCTGGAGAGATTGCTTCGGCGCTGACAGTAGACACCATGGAGCAGGCGGCACCAGCCCTCAAGCAACGGCTCGACCAATACTGTGCCAACCCCATCTGGGAAATTCGCAATGAAGTCCTGATGGCCCTCGAGCAGATCTGCCAGGATGCCAGTAAGACCGTATACGACGAGGCTGAGCGCCTAAACCGCAAGGGCATGACAACCACTGTTGTCGTCATGGCAGTTGCAGGTGGTACAGCATTCCTGGCACACGTCGGGGATTCTCGCGCCTACCTGATTCGCGATGGCCTCATCCAGCAGCTGACTGAAGATCACTCAATGGTGAACGAGCTGGTGCGCTCAGGACAGATGTCCTACGCCGACGCCAAGAAGAGTCAATACAGAAACGTCATCACACGCGCTGTCGGCCTGTACCCAAAAGTACAAGCCGACGTCATGTCTATCGACATTCTTCCTGGCGACCGTGTGGTGATGTGCTCAGACGGTCTCTCCGACCCCGTTCCACTCAAGACAATCGAAGCCATCGGCTGTCGTGACGATGTAAAGACCGCGACTCAAGCCCTGCTCGACGCCGCGCTCGATGCAGGCGCTCCAGACAATGTGACGGTCGCTGTTGTAGAGCCCGAGGCGACCCCTCAAGCCGAGGCGGCCCGAGCACGCGCACAGGTGATGGAGACCCTCTTCTTATTCGAAGACCTGCCCTTCAATGCCAGACTTCGCGTCGCCCGTATCTGTGAAGCCAGGTCAGTACAGCCTAAGGAAGTCCTGGCCGAAGAAGGTGACACGGGCAATGCCATGTTCATTATCGTTCAGGGCACAGTCCGAGTCAGCCGAGGTGGAAAGACCATCGCAAAGCTCGGTGCAGGTGAGCACTTCGGGGAGATGTCTCTACTGGACGAGCGACCTCGTTCTGCGAGCGTCACCAGTACTGGACCAGGCAGCGTCATGATCATCCGAAGAGACGCGCTACTCGAGCTCTGTCAGCGGGAGCCAGGCCTCGGCAACCAGGTCCTCTTGGCCCTGGCCACTAGCCTTGCACACCGGCTTCGTGATGCGAATGAAGCGCAGTGAGCCTCTCATGAATCGGGCGGCTTACCCGCAGCCAGATGTTACACAGAAGCCATGATTCGCTGGACTGCTGCGGGCGCCGTCGCCACACCAACCACGGTACAGATTCGGGTTCAGCGTAGCTATCCTGGCCGCATACGTGCGGGTGCACCTGTACCCACACGCAGCATGTCACCTGATGAGCTCGAGGCCAATATACGGTTCTTCACTGAGGGTATGCGCGGCCCGAGGACCACCCCATGCTCTGGCCTTGTGCTCTCTGGAGTCGGTGTCGCCTCGCGCGCAGACACGCCCCAGGCCATCAAGCTGGCCCGGAATTACGGAATCACTCAGGTCGTACTGCATGTCGGCGGTGAAGACATGACCAAGATCGATGTGAGTCGCTTCACAGGGCTTGTGGACACCTTAGTCACCCCCGTGCAGCCAGAATCCGGCGCCCTCGTGGATGTGTGCCGCGTCATCACCGCAGCCCGATCTGAGGGCATTCGTGTAGCCGCAAATACAGTGTTGACGGCCAATGCGCTCCCAGCGCTAGCTCGGGCCGCCAGACCACTGGCAAAGGCAAGCCCGGACAGCATGACCTTCACCTATCCATTCCCCATAAATGGTAATGAGGCGAACTCCGCGCAGAGCCCTGGGCGGGTCCTCTCAGCCCTCAAGCCTGCCCTCAGCATTCTTGATAATGCCGGAGTGACTGTACAGCTGAAGGGTCTCGCCGCTTGTCACCTGGGCGAGCAAGCCCATCGACTGGGACGCACACAAAACCGGTACTACGTTGACGCCGACCACCAGGCGGGGGAGGCCCTCATGTTCTTCCCCGATGTCGTCCGCTTTCACAAGTCAGAGGTCTGTCGCTTCTGTACCCGTGACGGCAGCTGTGACGGCTTCTTCTCGACCTACCTCAGACGTCCTGGCTTTCCACCGCTGAAGCCCATCGAGGGCGCGTAGACAGACACATCATCCACTAAATTGTTGACGTGTCCATGGAAGACGGCCGCCATTCATGCGATGATTGTGCTGCCCCCTTAAGGCTGAGACATACTTCAGCCGTTTCCTCTAGCTGGTCACCATAATTTCTGGAGCCGAATTGTCTGAACAAGACACACCGGATGCACCGACCCTCTTGGTGGTCGATGATGAAGTCGCTGTACGACGGTCGCTCGGCCGTCTGCTCTCGCGCCAGGGCTTCGAGGTTGTAGAGGCAAGCAATCTGGAGGATGCACTCACAGCCACCTCACAGCACAACATCGACCTGGCTCTGGTCGACTGCCCACTCGCCGGCTCAGATGGCACAGCACCGATTCAGCAGATTCATGAAGCCTCACCCAACACAGAGATAATTGCCCTCACGGCCATGGGGTCCAGCGAGTCTTCTTTCCACGTGATGCGTGCCGGTGCCTGCGACTACTACGAGAAGCCGATTAGCGACTGGCATCGTTTCTTTCAGGTCATCAACAAAGCACTCGAGGTACGGCACCTCAAGGCAGAGAAATCACGCCTCGCAAAGCTCCGCAGCGGCGAGGCCATCGAGCAACTCATCGGCGACAGCCCAGCCATGCGGGACCTCGGCGCGCTGATTCGTCAAGTAGCCCCTACCCCAGTCCCCATCCTCATCATGGGAGAGAGCGGTGTCGGAAAAGAGCGTGTCGCTCGGGCCATTCACGCTGCCAGCTCCAGCAAGCATGGTCCCTGGGTCGCCATCAACTGCGCCGCGATACCCGCTGACCTCCTCGAGAGTGAGCTGTTTGGTTTCGAGAAGGGCGGTCACTCCCAGGCTTCGACACGTAAGAAGGGACTCTTTGAGACCGCGAACGAGGGCACCATCTTCTTGGATGAGATCGGTGAGATGCCGATGACGATGCAGGCCAAGCTCCTCCGTGTACTCCAGGAGCGAGAGGTCCAGCGCATCGGCGGAACGCAGACCATCAGCATCAATTGCCGAGTCCTGGCTGCAACCAATCGGGATCTCCGACAGGCCATCACAGAGAGAGAATTTCGAGAAGACCTCTTCTATCGACTGCGTGTCGTTGAGATCCGTGTCCCCCCGCTCCGAGAGCGCCGTGAAGACATTGCGTTGCTCACGCACTACTTCTTCGACAAGTATCGATCCGAATTCTCTAAGGACGTCAGGCGAATTCACCCAGCGACCCTCTCGATGCTCCAGAGCATGGACTGGGCAGGCAGCAATGTTCGCGAGCTTGAGCATGCAATCCAGCGCGCAATGGTGCTCTGTGACGCTGAGGATCTGACGCCAAACCTCTTTGAAGACGGCCCATCCAATGTGGTGGCCTTGTCTGCGACCCCAACCACAGACAGCGCACCGTCAGCAGTGGTCCAGCCCGCATTTGATCCGGGCAAGTCCTATCAAGAAGCCAAAGAGTCGGTGGTCCGAGAGTTCACCGTCCAGTACCTGCTACAGCGCCTCAAGGAAGGAAACGGCAACATCACTCGAGCCGCAGAGCTGTCGGGGATGCTGAGACCAAACTTCAAGAAACTGATGAAGCGCTATGGCGTCGAGGCGGACGACGCACTCGAGCTTAGAGTCCAAGGTTAGCGACGATTTATTTGGAACCATTGTCGGCCTATGGACTCCATTTATTTGATATTTAAGTCGCACCTTTACGCCAGAGCGGTGACCAGCACCATTCAACTGGATAGGAAGTCGATAGCGGGAGTCTCTCATGAGCACATTTTCTGATATGTCCATGCTTGGGCACGAGCAGGTCGTCTTCTGTCGTAATGATGAAGTTGGTCTCCGAGCCATCATCGCCGTGCACGACTCCACCCTGGGCCCAGCCCTGGGCGGTCTGCGCCTTTACAACTACGGCAGCGAGACAGACGCTCTGCGTGATGTTCTTCGACTCAGCCGCGGCATGACCTACAAGGCAGCGGTTGCAGGCCTCGACCTTGGTGGCGGAAAGGCCATCATCATGGGTGATCCATCCATCAAGTCAGAGGCACTATTCAGGACGTTTGGACGCTTTGTAGAGAGTCTCAACGGCCGGTACATCACCGCCGAAGACATGAACACAACAGTCGAAGACATGAATGCCATCAGTCGCGAGACAGAGTGGGTCATGGGCTCCGGCTCATACCAAGGCGGTCTCGGCGACCCCTCTCCCGTCACAGCCTGGGGTGTCTACCAAGGCGTTCGTGCATGTCTCGAGGTTGTCTACGGAAGCCCTGAGGTCCGCGGTCGCACCATTGCCATCCAGGGCGTCGGCAACGTTGGCTACCACCTGGCCCGCTATGCCCACGCTGAGGGAGCAAAGCTCCTCTTCACCGACATCTCTGAGCGAAAGCTCAAGCGCGTTGTCGCAGAGTTCGGCGGCTCGGTGGTTGAAGAAGAGGATTATTACGGTACAGAGTGCGATGTGCTCGCGCCATGCGCCATTGGTGGCATCCTGAATGAGAGAACCATTCCAAAGATTCGTGCGCCCATCATCGCTGGTGGTGCGAACAACCAGCTGGACAATGAAGGCCCAGACGGCGCGGCAGTCGAGGAGGCAGGCATCACCTACGCCCCCGACTACGTGATCAATGCGGGCGGTCTCATCCATGTGTATGCAGAGCTCAAGGGCTTCCCAGAAGAGAAAGCAATGAGCGACGCGTCCCAGATCTTCGACACAGTCAAGCGTGTCATCAACAAGGCGAAGGCACAGGGAATCACGACCACAGAGGCATCAAATCAGGTCGCTGAAGAGCGGATGGACCAGGTAGCCAGGCTGCGGCGCTTCCACCTCTGAGGTGTCCGGCAGCTGTCGCCAGAACACAGCCGACACCCGCTGCCTTAAGCACTCAGCGGATGGCGATGCCTGCATCTGCATCCCACACAAACCGGCCGCCCGTCTTGCGCAGATCGACCAAATTCGGCGGCAACTCTCTCGCCGCACGGGAACGGGCCTGCATCGCACGTGATGTCCGCTCGCTGTCCGTCATATTGAAGTCACGCCAGGCGATGAGTTCTGCTGCTGAGACAAGGAGCGGCGTTGCGCTCGAGACGCCGGGTGCCGCAAGGTCAAGGCGCGGCCCAATCCAGTCCGTGTCCCAGAACATGGGGCGGTGGTACCGCAGCCGAACACGGCCCTGAGCTGCACCACCAGGCTTCACATCAAAGGCAAGCGACTGCAGAGCGCCCATTGCACGCTGACGATGTGCACCATCGACAAAGATGGGCAAGTCATAGAGATCTCCCGAGAGGTCGATCACTGCCTCCACCACCTCCACACCATCTGGAGAGATCGCATCGGGGATGGGCTCGATGCGAATGTCCTCGACGGACAGTCCGGATGCCTGGCCTGCGAGCGCCAAGAAGCTCGTCACCCTCAAGACATCCGAGTCTTCGAGCGCCGTATCACTCCGCTCGACCTCGAGGGCTGAGCCAATTGCTGCGGACGCCCTCGGTACATCGACCGCCAAAAGGCGACGCTCAACCTCGGTCACACGCACTTCGCGCTCCATGCTGGAGCCCATCGCCATGAGGACAAGGGTCAGTCCGACCAAACCATGAACCCCGAGAAGCGCTGGCCAAGCCGGCGTTCCTGATTCTTGCTTTGGAAGCGTATCATCCATCTTGGCAAGCATACCGGGCAAACGTTTGTCGAGGCAAATGCACTGCTAACCCACCTTGGCCCTAGCTTTTGATCAATCCGAAGATCTCATCATAAACGAAGTATCTATTTACACGTCAACAGCATGTCAGGGCATAACGGAAACCAAGGTTGTATGCCGTTTTGTGACAACACCGAAAAAGGCCAGAATGCTTCTTGCTTTGGAGGATCGCGCTCGATATCGTTGTGTTCCCTCCCCCCGCGTTTCGTGCCCTCAGTCCTCCCTCGGCACAGCGCTCACATTCTCCCCTCCGCTTCCTGGCCAAACTCTTGCTCGCATGCAACGCCACCACCGGTGCAATTCATACCGATGAATTCGACGGCCCACTTGAGCTTTTGCTGTTCTTGGTGCGTCAGCACGGTGTCGACATTCGCTCGGTGCCGATTGCACCGATCACGGATGCATACCTCGCGCAGATCACGCTGATGCAGTCGATGGAGCTCGACACCGCTGGCGAGTTCTTGGTCATCGCCGCGACCTTGTGTTTGATTAAGAGCCGAGAGATGTTTCCTCGAACCGCACTGTTTGAGGACGAAGATGACGAGGACGACCCCATCGCACTCCGTGAGGCCCTCGCCCTGCGCCTGCTCGAGTACGAGCGCTACAAAGAGGCGAGTGAGAACCTTGCAGAGCGCCCATGGCTCGGAAGGGACGTATTTGCACGGCCTGCAGCAGAGGTGGAAGGTACAGACAGGCCGGTTGACCCAGGTGTCGACGCCATGGGCCTCTTGGAAATCTTCTACGAGGTGCTGCAGCGCTCAGCTGCCGCACCACCCGTTCATGAAGTTGAGCGACAGACTGTGTCTATGGAGGAGGTCGCGGACTGGATGATCCGCAGACTGCGCCAGGGACCTCGCGAGCTCAATGACCTACTCGGTGCCATGGCGAGTGCCGGACAGCGGGTCATGGCATTTATCTGCACACTCGAGATGGCCAAGCTGGGCATCATCTCCGTCGAGCAAGACATTCACCTTGGCCCCGTGGTGCTCGAGGCTAAGCGCAACCCAGACGACACCGATCTGATGTTGCTGATGGGAAGTGTGGGATGAGCGACAAGACCGAACCTCCTGAAGACGAGGGCACTGAGGAAGTAGAGGAAGTAGAGGAAGTAGAGGAAGTAGAGGCATCGGAGAATGGTGAGTCCACAGATGCTGTGGCGCCACTGCACTTCTTCAATGATGGACTCGAGCAACCCGTCAGCCTCCACGCAGCGGCCACCAGGGCCACGATGGAAGAAGAGCCTGAGGAGTCCACACTGGGCGCACCGATTGCATTTCCGCTCCCTATCGAGCTTGGCCTCTTTCACGGTGTTGCCTCCACAGACAATGGATCTGATGAGGACGAGAACGAATCCGATACCGCAGATCTCGAGTTGATATCTGGGCACCACGACAATGTGATCAGCCTGCTCCCTGCCTCAGCCGCTCCAGGATCCATCTGGGATCTCAAGCCCGCGGGTGAAGAGTCCGTCCGCGACCCCTACGACGCAAACGAACCGCTCACACCGCCCGAGCCAGCACTGCTCGAGGGAACCGTTGAAGCCCTGCTGTTCGCCGCAGATGGTCCACTGGGTGCAAAGCATCTCAATGAGCTCACTGCTAATCCTGGGATCAGTGCTGTAAGAGATGCGCTCTACAACATTCAGTCACGCTTTCGTCGCCCGGGTAGCGGTATTCGCCTGGTCGAGGTCGCCAAGGGGTGGCAGTTTCGCACCGACATGCGCACAGCCCGCTATGTCTCAGCGATGCGCGGAGAGCAGCCATTCAAGCTGTCCAAAGCCGCACTCGAGACCCTCTCTATTGTGGCCTACCGACAGCCGGTCACCCGCGCCGAAGTCGAGGACCTTCGCGGAGTCGACCCAGGTGGCATCCTGAGAATGCTGG
>Ga0315315_10000566_pt1 | contig 31597 bp, 14 predicted proteins | sample M140m3416metaG_FD_203699 | JGI IMG/M metagenome (GOLD analysis project Ga0315315, IMG submission 203699) | Ammonia-oxidizing marine archaeal communities from Monterey Bay, California, United States - M1 40m 3416 | ecosystem: Environmental > Aquatic > Marine > Intertidal zone | place: USA... | reverse complement strand
GGAGAAAGATATAACAACACAAAGAAATTAGGAAGTAGAGAACTAATAGTTAATACTAAAATAGAGGAGTATAAAGCTGTGAACAAAACAGCGAGAGTAATAGCTCTTCCTAAAGCGTTTACTACCGAAATCAAAGTGGGTGATATTATAGCTGTTCATCAAAATGTGTTTAGAAGATTTTATAACATGAAAGGCAAAGAGCAAAATAGTAGATCTTACTTTAAAGAAGATATGTATTTTTGTTCTTTAGATCAAGTTTATTTTTATAAAAGAAATGGACAATGGAAAAGTGTATATGATAGGTGTTTAGTTAAACCTATTAAATCTTTATCTAACTATGTCAATAGGCAAGCTGAACCACAAACAGGTGTAGTTAAAGTGGTTAATAAAAAATTATTAGAATTAAATATAGCAGTAGGAGATTTAGTTAGTTTTCCACCTCAAGCTGCTTGGGAATTCATTTTAGATAGTGAATTATTTTATTGTATGAAATCAAGTAACATTACCTTAAAACATGAATATAAAGGAGACGAAGAAGAGTATAATCCAAGCTGGGGCAATGGCGGTCAACGAGTTGATAAAAGTAGCGAAGGAACCGATTGTAGATACAGGGGAGGATGTAACTGCGGACCGACTCAAGAACGCAGCTGCCACCAAGAAGTTAGCGATTTTTGATGCTTTTGAGATTCTGCAAAGAATAGAAGAAGAAGAAACCTTACTAAGTGGTAAACCTAAAGAAGAGATAAAAACTCAACGACCATTCAAGGGGTTTGCAGAAAGTAGATCATCATGAGTTATAAGCAAGCACTTTGGAAAGAGATTAAAGACGTAGTTAACCCAAAAATTCTTAAAAAGAAAAATAGATTTAAGAAATGGGAATATGGTTATGATCCAGAATACGATTTTGTTTGTATAAGTAAAACAGGTAAAATTGGACAAATAATTGAACTTCAAAATTTACGTATAGCTTTACCAGCAGTTAATGATCCTTTTAAACGAGATGAAGATAAAAAAGAACAGTACTGGGAACAAGCTGAATATCCTAAAGTTTTAAGTAAAATCAAAAGTAGGTTTGATTGGGAAAAGTATCCTCAAGATTTTAGGGAAGAATGGTGGGATTATATAGATGAAGAATTTAAAAGAAGAGATGAAGGATTTTGGTTTTATAACAATGGCAAACCTACTTATATCACTGGTACTCATTACATGTACTTGCAGTGGTCAAAGATTGATGTGGGAGCACCAGATTACAGAGAATCAAATAGACTATTCTTTATCTTCTGGGAGGCTTGTAAAGCCGACACTAGGTGTTATGGGATGTGCTACCTTAAAAATAGACGATCTGGATTTTCCTTTATGTCGTCCGCTGAACTGGTTAATCAAGCAACCATATCATCCGACAGTAGATACGGGATTTTATCTAAGACTGGTGCAGATGCTAAAAAAATGTTCACAGATAAAGTTGTACCAATCTCGGTTAACTATCCGTTTTTCTTCAAACCAATCCAAGATGGTATGGATCGCCCTAAAACCGAATTGGCATACAGGGTTCCGGCATCTAAACTTACACGTAGAAAATTGGAGGTCAATGAAGAGCTTAGAGAATTAGAAGGATTAGATACCACTATAGATTGGAAAAACACTGGCGATAATAGTTATGATGGTGAAAAGCTAAAACTACTAGCTCATGATGAAAGTGGTAAATGGGAAAGACCAGATAACATATTAAACAACTGGAGAGTTACAAAAACCACCTTAAGATTAGGATCAAGAATTGTAGGTAAATGCATGATGGGTTCAACATCCAACGCTTTAGATAAGGGTGGAGATAACTTTAAAAAACTATATTATAATTCAGATGTCTCAAAAAGAAATAGAAATGGACAAACAGCTTCAGGCCTCTATAGTCTATTCATTCCTATGGAATGGTCCTACGAAGGATACATTGATATGCATGGAGTTCCTGTGTTCGACACTCCAAAAAACCCCGTACGAGGTATTGATAGATCACTTATCAGAATTGGAGTTATTGAGCATTGGGACAACGAAGCTCACGGTTTAAAAGATGACCAAGATGCGTTAAACGAATTTTACAGACAATTCCCCAGAACTGAAAAGCATGCGTTTAGAGATGAGACTAAAGCTTCTTTATTTAATTTAGTTAAGATATACGAACAAATAGATTACAACGAAGAATTAAATAACAAAGCGGAAATAACAAGAGGCAACTTCCAATGGGAGCACGGTGTTAAAGATACTAGAGTAATGTTTTTTCCTAACAATCAAGGTAGATTTTTTGTTTCATGGGTTCCACCTAAAGAATTGCAAAATCAAGTGATTATAAAAAATGGGATTAAATATCCTGGTAATGAGTGGATTGGAGCTTTTGGATGTGATAGTTATGATATATCTGGAACAGTAGATGGTAAAGGGTCGAAAGGATCACTACATGGGTTGACTAAATTTTGTATGGCAGACGTTCCTCCTAACAAGTTTTTTTTAGAATATATAGAAAGACCTCCTACTGCTGAAATATTTTTTGAAGATGTATTAATGGCTTTGCATTTTTATGGTATGCAGATATTAGCAGAAAACAATAAACCTAGATTGTTATACTACTTAAAAAGAAGAGGATATAGACAGTTCAGTATGAACAGACCTGACAGAGTTTGGAACAAACTGTCTGTAACAGAAAAAGAAGTAGGAGGAGTACCTAACTCTAGTGAAGATATGAAACAATCTCACGCAGCTGCTATTGAAACTTATATTGATACTTTTATTGGTCAAACAGATATGGGCTACGGAGACATGCATTTCCAACGAACATTAGAAGATTGGGCGAGATTTGATATAAACAATAGAACTAAACACGATGCCTCTATAAGTTCTGGATTAGCCTTAATGGCTTGTCACAAAAATAGATATAAACCTACTGCACCAAGAACAATGAAAAAAATGCAGCTAGGACTAGTAAAATATAATAACGATGGTAATATGTCAAAAATAAATTTCAAATGATTTATACTAATACGAGAAGTTCATTTCCTGATCAGGTGGTACCGCAGGAAGAGAAAGAATCCTTGGAGTATGGATTGTTAGTTGCTAGAGCTATAGAAGGAGAATGGTGGAGTACCGGCATGGGTGGTATGAGATATTCTAACAACTATAACATTTTTCACAATAGACGATTATACGCTAGAGGAGAACAGAATATTCAAAAATATAAAGATGAATTAGCTATAAATGGAGATTTATCTTATTTAAATCTAGACTGGCAACCAGTTCCGATTATACCTAAATTTGTAGATATAGTTGTTAATGGAATGAATGAAAAGATTTATGACATTAAAGCCTACGCACAAGATCCAGCTTCTCAAAAAACGAGAACGGATTACGCAAGAAAATTACATAAAAACATTAAGATTAGAGAGTATGTTAATACTCTTCAAGAACAGCTAGGAGTTGACATCTCAGAAGTTAATCAAGAAGAAGCTCCTCAAACTGAACAAGAATTAGAAATTCACTTGCAGCTAGACTACAAGCAATCTATTGAAATAGCGGAAGAAGAATTAATAAATAACGTTTTAGATAGAAACAAGTTTGAACTTGTAAAAGGAAGATTTAATAAAGATATTGTCGAGCTAGGAATAGGGTCAGTTAAAACAAATTGGAACGCTTCTAATGGCGTTGTAGTAGATTATTGTGATCCTGCTAATTTAGTATGGTCATATACTACTGATCCTAATTTTGAAGATATTTATTATGTAGGAGAAGTGAAAAGCGTAAGTCTTCCAGAACTGAAAAAAGAATTCCCTAACTTAACTAATGAAGAGTTAGAGACTATTCAAAAATTTCCAGGTAATCAAAATTATAGTAGAAATTGGACAGGAAGATACGACAATGATACGGTTCAAGTTTTATATTTTGAATATAAAACCTACATGGATCAAGTTTTTAAGATTAAGCAGACAGAAACTGGTTTAGAAAAAGCTTTGGAAAAACCTGATACTTTTAATCCACCCGAAAACGACAACTTCGAAAGAGTAAGCAGATCAATAGAGGTACTATATAGTGGAGCTAAAATATTAGGACATCCTATAATGTTAAAGTGGGAAATGGCACGTAACATGACACGCCCAAAGTCAGATTTAACAAAAGTTAAAATGAATTACGTTTTGTGTGCACCTAGTATGTATAAAGGAAGAATTAATTCTTTAGTTGAAAGAATGATGCCTTTTGCAGATATGATTCAAATAACATCTCTAAAGCTACAACAAGTTTTATCTCGCATGGTCCCTGATGGGATATATTTAGATGTAGACGGGTTAGCTGAAGTAGACTTAGGTAATGGTACACACTATAATCCTAAGGAAGCATTGAATATGTATTTTCAAACTGGTAGTATTGTAGGTAGATCTATGACACAGGATGGAGATATGAACCCAGGTAAAGTGCCTATTCAAGAGTTACAATCTTCAGCTGGACAAGCTAAAATACAGTCACTGATACAAACATATCAGTATTACCTTCAAATGATCAGAGATGTCACCGGATTGAACGAGGCGAGGGATGGCAGCCAGCCGGATAAAGATGCGTTATTAGGATTGCAAAAATTAGCTGTAGCTCAGTCTAATGTAGCAACAAGAAACTTGTTAGATGCGAGTTTGTATTTAACGCTAAGAGCTTGTGAAAACGTAGCACTAAGAGTTGGTGATAGTTTAGAATATGCTTTAACTAGAGAAGCTTTAATTAACAGCATAAGTTTATATAATGTAGCCACTTTAGAAGAAATAAAAGATATTCATTTGTATGATTTTGGTATATTCTTAGAACTAGAACCTGACGAAGAAGAAAAAGCTTTACTCGAGCAAGATATTCAAATCGCTTTAAAAACTCAAACTATAGGACTAGAAGATGCTATAGATATACGAGAGATCAAAAACTTAAAACTAGCAAATCAGCTTCTTAAAATTAAACAAAAGAAAAAGAGAGAAGCAGATAACAAACAGCAAGAGAAAATGATCCAAATGCAAGCACAGGCCCAAGCTGAAACAGCTGAAAAAACCGCCGCTGCTGAAGTTCAAAAGCAACAAGCTATTGCTCAAACCACATTGCAAATAGAACAAGGTAAAGTTCAGTTTGATATTCAAAAAATTCAAGAAGAATATAAACTAAAAATGCAAATGGCTCAAAAGAAGTTTGAATACGATATGGAGTTAACTAAAGCAGATATACAAAAAGACTTAGATAGAGAAAAATCTATCGAAGATAGAAAAGACAAAAGAAGTGCTCAAGAAGCTAGTCAACAGAGCTGGATGATAGAGCAAAGAGAAAAAGGATTATTACCGAGAAATTTTGAGTCTCAAGGTGATTTAAGTGCAAATACAAACTTAAACCCTATGAATCCTGTTTAACAAATTTTATAATATCATATTATGTCAGAAACACAAGAAGAAATAACCACCGGAAAAGATGGTGTGTTAGAGCAAGGAGATTTTAAAGTAAAGAAAAAACCTAAAAATCTAGGTAATACTAAAAAAGATCCTCCGAAAATGGTTATTAAAAAAGACGCAGAAAAACCTGACGTTGCAAAATTAGAATTTAAAAAAGAAGGAGATGCCGTTTCAGAGTCAAAACCAGTGCACGTGGATGAGAATAAACAAGCCGGAAATGTACAAAAGGTGGAAAGCGGAGTATCCGAATCAGGACTGCAAGAAATTACCCAAGAGAAAAAAGAAGAAAAGCAAGAAGAGAGTGGGTCGCCAATCCAAGAAATAACCGGAGAAGAAACAAAAGAAATTATACCACCTATTGAAAACAAGATTGAATCAAGTCCTGAGGTTAAACTGCCAGAAGGTGTTGATAAACTAGTAAGTTTCATGGAACAAACTGGTGGTAATATAGAAGACTACATCAGATTAAATGCTGATTATAGTAGCGTAGATGATGACACCTTATTAAGGGAGTTCTACACACAAACAAAATCCCACTTAGAGGGAGATGATGTTAATTTTTTAATGGAAGAAAATTTTGGTTATGATGCAGATTATGACGATGAAAAAGTAGTCCGTAGAAAAAAATTAGCGAAAAAAGAAGAAGTTCAAAAAGCAAAGAAGTTTTTAAACAAGCTTAAAGATGATTACTATACTGAAATCAAGTTGAGACCAGGTGTAACACAAGAGCAACAAAAAGCAACTGAGTTTTTTAACCGATACAACAAAGAACAAGAAACAGCTAAACAAAAACACGAGGTTTTTAAACAAACGACTAATAATTTTTTCGGAGAGGGTTTCAAAGGTTTTGAGTTTAACCTTGCCGATAAAAAGTTTAGATACGGAGTTAATAATCCTCAAAAGATAGCAGAGAAGCAAGCTGATATCTCTAATGTTATAAAGACGTTCTTAAACGACAAAGGAGAAATAACAGATTATGCTGGTTATCACAAAGCTATGTACGCAGCAGGTAATGCTGATAAAATAGCTAAACATTTTTATGATCAAGGGATTGCTGATGGTACTCGAAGTATGATTAGTAATTCTAAGAATATAAGCAACAACGCCCGTGCAACTCAAGCTCCAGATGATGGTATATACCTTAATGGAATGAAGCTTAAGGCGGTTTCAGGTGTGGACAGTTCTAAACTAAAAATCAAAAAAAGGAAATAAACTTTTTTTAAACTTAAAACTATACAATTATGGCTGGTGCTTTTACAGTACAAAATGCAGGTTTACTACCTGCTCAGGATATGGTGGTTTTGCAGTCTAACTATTTACAGTGGACAGATGCAGCTGGAGGAAACTTCGCTGATTTCGCGCAACAATACCTTCCTGAATTATACGAACAAGAAGTAGAAAGATTTGGTAATAGAACCTTATCTGGCTTCTTAAGAATGGTTGGTGCAGAAATGCCAATGACCTCAGATCAAGTAATCTGGTCTGAACAAAATAGATTACACGTAGGATATGACAACGTTACTTATGTAGCGGCTGCTGCTCCTGATACTATTAATATTGTTCTTCCTGCTGGTCAAGGAGAAAATGTTATTAGACCAAATCAAACTATTGTACTTTTTGATCCTGCAACTAACACAACAGTAAAATGTTTGGTTATTGATTCAGATGCTACAAACGCTGCTTTAGCTACTTCATTAACTGTAGCTTCTTATACTACCGCTTCTATTGCAGCTGCGGGTATTCCTGCAGGAACTGCTGGTTTAAGAATCTTCGTTTACGGTTCTGATTTCGCAAAAGGAACTCAGGGAATGATAGGTGGAGTTAATCCTTCTTTCACTCAATTTCACAACAAACCAATCATTATCAAAGATAGATACGAAGTGTCTGGATCTGATACTGCTCAAATTGGTTGGGTTGAAGTTGCCACTGAAGATGGAACATCTGGATACTTATGGTATATGAAGGCTGAATCTGAAACTCGTTTGAGATATGAAGATTACCTTGAAATGGCCATGGTTGAAGGTGAATTAGCTGCTGTTGGTTCTGCTGTTGGTACAGGTGTTGGTTTATCTGGTACTGGTACTCAAGGTTTATTTGCTGCTCTAGAGGATAGAGGTAACGTATACCAAGGTTTTGCTGGTGCTGCTAACCCAGGTTCTGGTGCATTAGAAGATTTCGATACTATTCTACAATGGTTGGATTTCCAAGGTGCAATTGAAGAAAACATGCTTTTCTTAGACAGATCTACTGCTTTAGATTTCGATGACATGATCGGAGCTATGGCCGGTGGAGGTTACAATCAAACTAACGCTGCTTCTTATGGTCTTTTTGACAATGAAGCTGACATGGCGTTAAACTTTGGTTTCTCTGGTTTTAGAAGAGGTTCTTATGACTTCTACAAAACTGACTGGAAATATTTAAACGATGCTTCTACTAGAGTTATGGTGAACAATATTACTGGAGTTTTAGTACCTGCTGGTACATCTACAGTATATGATCAAATGTTAGGTCAAAATATCAGACGTCCATTCTTACACGTTAGATATAGAGCTTCTGAAACAGATGATAGAAGATTAAAATCTTGGATCACTGGTTCCGTTGGAGGTGCTTACACTTCTGATTTGGATGCGATGGAAGTTCATTATCTTTCTGAAAGATGTCTTTGTGTACAAGCGGCTAATAACTTTGTATTGTTTACTGCGTAATTTTTTAACCTTTAAAACATACAAGTTATGAGTTTATATATAAAAGTAAAAAAGACAGATGGTAGCACATTGATTGCTCAATCAACTACTATTGCACCTACATCTTGGTCATATGACCCAGATTTACAGTGCGATACTGATGACAATGCAAATTCAATTATCATACCATTGAACGATGATGCAACTCCAGATTATTTGAAGTTGACGATACCTGCAGCTCACCAACATAATACAGACTGCATGGCTGGTGCTTCGCCTGTAGGTTGTGCTGAAGCAGACGAGCAGTCGACTGTATTCTGGAATAAAGCTGTTGGTGAAGTTATTGCTGACGCTTTAGAGCGTGATGATAAAACTGCACATATATCTGTTATGAGTACTCAATGTACTTGTGTAGGTGGTGCTGGTAGTAAAGAATGCTCAGCCGAAGTTGCAGCAGGCGATGACGTTAATGAGAACTATTACAATCACATTTTTGACAATGTGAGTATTGGTCCCGTAGCATAATAATAACTCAAGAGACTCCCTTTAATTAGGGAGTCTTTTTTAAAATTGAAAATATGAAATATATAGAAATGTGTTATTATTCAAAACCTCCAGGAGATGGTGTGGAGACTAATAGCCAAGCTTTAGAACCAAGGTTTCCATTAGTTTATGGAATACAGGACGATCTAAAGGTAGATGTAATAGATCTTAAGTCACAATCAGGAAGGTTTTTTGCCTGGACTCTTAAGTTTAAAAAAATGAATGGCGGAGCTTTAGATGTGGGAGATGTTGAAACTATTAAAGTAGAAGCTAGCATTGGAGATCAAGATAGCGCGCCTAGAAGTTTATCAGCTTTTGACGAGGTATTGGTAAAAAGTGTAGAAAGAATAAATACGGATTTAATTACATTTGGTAAAACATATTTAACTTTTGAAGTAGCTGGAGAAGCTGAAGCGGATGGTGTTAAACCATTGTGGAATTGTACTTGCTTTACAAGTACTGAAATTACAACAAAAGGAGCGTAGTTAAATTTTAATTAATAATTATATTATATTATATTATGGAAGAAACAACAGCCCCAATTAGTATTGAAACTGGTTGGGAAATTAAAGATAGAAATTACTATCTATTGAGAGATATGTCTCCATTGACATATACTTTACCATCTAAACACACAAGAAGGTTCCCATTATTACATTTTGATATGGAATCAGGAAAACAACGTGAAATTAGATTTGCCACTAACCAATCTTCAGTTTTTGTTGATGAACAAAAAGGACAAGTAACTTTAGCGCATATTGTATTTAAAGAAGGAGTGTTATTCGTTCCTAAAGAAATGCAAGCTTTGCAAAAATTATTAACACTTTACCATCCAGACAAAAACAAAAGATACGCAGAACTTGATCCTCAAAAACAAGCTATTAATGAAGTTGATGTATTAGAAACACAACTTGATGCAATGAACCTAGCTAGAACAATGGAAGTTGAAATGCTAGAAGCTATATTAAGAGTTGAAATAGGTTCAGAAGTATCTAAGATGTCAACTAAGGAATTGAAGAGAGATGGTTTGCTTTTTGCAAAAAATCAACCTCGTACTTTTATTGCTTTAGTTAACGATGATAATGTTCAACTTAGAAACTTTGGGATTAAAGCTGTTGAAGCTTCAATAATTTCATTAGCTCAAGATCAAAGAACATTTAAATGGGCTAGTAATGGTAAAAAATTAATGACTGTTCCTTTTGAAGAAAACCCATACTCAGCTTTAGCTGCGTGGTTTAAAACAGATGAAGGTGTGGAAGTTTATAAGTCAATAGAGAAAAAACTCTATTAGTATGTGATAGTATTAGATAGGCGGCCATGCGCCGCCTTTCTTTTATAATAAAAATAAAATAATGGCGATAAACGTAAACACTGTATATCAAACTGTGTTGTTAATTTTAAATAAAGAACAAAGAGGTTATATTACACCAAACGAGTTTAACAAAATAGCAACGCAAGTCCAATTAGAAATCTTTGAACAATACTTTGAGGATCTCAATCAACAATGGCGTATTCCTAGAAACGATAGTGAATTTGCAGATAGAGTACAAAATATAGAAAATAAAATCGCGCTATTTAAAGAGTATACTGACGCATCATACTATAATCAAGATCCTAGTGGTCCAATAATAGATCCCTATTTCTACTTACCTGAAAATCTACACAGGTTGGGAGCTATTATATATAAAGGAGAACAAGAGTTACAAGCTACGAACCGTAGTGAATTTCTCCATTTAAACATGTCTAAACTAACTCGTCCTACTACTAATTACCCTATATACATATTTCAAGGAACAGTTACTCCAGAAGATCCACTTAACCCTGGTGTATTTTTATGTGAAGACTGTGATAGAATATTTGTGTACCCTGAAGAGATAACGTCACAGATATCTGTGTCTTATATTAGAAAGCCTAATGATGTAATCTGGGCGTATGTTCAAGATCCTAGTAATGGAGTATATGTTTGGGATAAAAGTATTATTTTACCTCCTGGCGCTATTGTTCCAGCAAGTGGATCTGTCAATTTTGAAATTGATGCAACTGAGCAAACAGAAGTTATTTTAAGAATATTAATGTACGCTGGTGTGGTAATTAGAGATCCACAAATAATTCAAGCTGCAGCTGCGCAAGTTCAAGCTGAAGAACAAAACGATAAATCCTAATAAATTATGGCAAATTCTCCAAATGGTGGTTTGATAAACGAAACTAACCAACAATATTACGTAGGTACTCAAAACAATATAGTGAGTTACACAGGTGGAGTTATTGATTCAATGGTATATACTTTTGATGAAGTACTAAGTTTAGGATCTAGTACTTCGTGGGACCCTAACGACTATGAATATCACTTAAACAACTTCTATTTAGAAACAAGTCCTACAGGGTTACATCCATGGACTTTATGGGACGGTGTTGGAGGTAACGTAGCTTCTGGACCAGCTGGTACTGGTGGTGGTTTTACTATATCTAAATTCTCAAACATTCACGACTTCAGTGTAGTAAAGTTTAACAATCCAGATGCTGTAGAAGACGGTTACTATGTAAGAGTTAGACTTAAGTCTGATCTTGTAGACGGAGCTCCTAACTATGGTGATTATCAATATATATCCCTATTTGACGTTGTAAATAATTTTATGATAGGTTATGTGGGTGAAGGCAAATTAATACCAAGTTGTAAGAGAACAGATGTAATGTTTCACGCTAAGAGAGGATTACAAGAATTCTCTTATGACACTTTACCTAATATAAAATCTCAAGAATTAACTATACCTCCAAATCTCTCTGTTATTATACCACAAGATTACGTGAACTACGTTAGTTTGTCGTGGGTTGATGAAGCTGGTGTAAAACATCCAATATATCCTACAACTCTAACTAGTAATCCAACTAATTCTCCTTTACAAGATACTAACATAACTACTTCTCCGTTTGGATTTAATTTTCCTAGTTCTGGGTATGGAATACCTATGCAAGATCAGTTTGGTGAAAATTTAGAAGGCACATCTTTGACTGAGGAAAAATGGGCTAATATACCACCATTTGAAAACGTTCCAATAGAACCTATTATATATAGTGGATTAGGTTGGAGTTATTATGGTTGGAGAGACGCTTATTTATTAGGTCAAAAGTATGGTTTAGAACCAGAGTTGGCTAATAAAAATGGGTGGTTTACTCAAAACACTAGAGAAGGAAAGTTTTCTTTTAGTAGTAATCTTGCTATGAAGTTGATTATATTAGAATACATATCTGATGGATTGGCTTATGAGGAAGACACTAAGGTTCCTAAAATGGCAGAAGAAGCAATGTACATGCATATTGCTTATTCTATTCTAGCAGGTAGAGCTAATGTAAATGAATATGTAGTTCAGAGATTTAAAAAAGATAGAAGAGCAGCTTTGAGGAATGCAAAAATAAGACTACAAAATATTAAACCTAGTGAATTTGTTCAAGTTATGCGAGGTAAATCTAAATGGATTAAACATTAAATTAAATGGCAGAAAGTAAGAATACTTTTATCCAGTCCAAAATGAATAAAGATTTGGATGGGAGGATATTACCTAATGGTCAATACAGGGATGGGCAAAATGTTCAAATTAGTAGATCAGAAGGAGATGATGTAGGTGCATTAGAGAATGTTTTAGGTAATCTAATGCTAACCGATTTTGGGTTAACTAACGAAAACTTAGAAAGTATTGGGTATTATATAGATGATACTACTAATACTATATTTTCTCTATTAACTGATTATACTGATACTTCTGCAAGTAAACTTAGTCACCCTATAGCCGGTGCAGCAACAGGTGAGTGTTATATAGTTTCCTATAATATAAAAAACCAAAACTTTAAAATCTTAGTAGAAGGTAATTTTTTAAATTTTTCTAAAACACATCCAGTAACTGGAATTAATCTGATAGAAGGTTTACTTTTTTGGAGCGATAATAGAAATCAACCTAGAAAAATAAACGTAAACTTAGCTATTCCTGGATACTACACTCACGAAGACCACGTTTCTGTGGCTAAATACTACCCCTATACAGCACCTTTATTATTAAATGAACAACCCTCTTCCAGCGATACGTTAAGGTGGAAAGGAAAGTGGTTATCTTCTATGAAAGATGTAACTAGCGAATATTTACCTATTCACGCAGCTGCTAAAGTGCAATCTATAGACGCTGGACCTGGTGAGTTTAAGTTAGATGGAGAATACTTTAATATTAGACCTGCCGTTGGTGGTTTAAATAATGGAGATAAAATAACTGGAGCAAACATACCTAAAGAGATTAATGTTACTGTGGATCAAGTTGTCATGGATGTCAATGCAGCTCCTATTCCATGGACTAAAATATACGCTACTCCTAGTAACTCTATTCCAGATTTAAGTGTAGGAGATATAGTTTATTTCCAACGTCAAAACCCACTGTATGACGCTAATTGGTCTGGTGATAAAAACTATTTAAAAGAAAAGTTTGTTAGATTTAGTTACAGGTTTAAGTTTGACGACAATGAATACTCGTTAATAGCTCCATTTACTCAAATAGCGTTTGTACCTGAACAAGATGGATATTTTATTGGAACTAATGCTACGGACGATACCGTTGTAGTAGGGCAGGAGGGAGAAACTTTTGACAGTACCGTTGTTAAGTTTATGCAAAATAAAATAAATGATGTTGGTATTACTATCATTGCGCCAACTCAAGGTAATGATTATGAACCTATATTGTTTAGCGAGTTAGCAGAAAAACTTCATGTAACTGAAATTGATATTGTATATTCTGAAGCTGGATCTCCTAAGTTAACTGTAGTTGATACGTTAACTGTAGATGATTTTGGAAGCATAAATGATAAATATTATACGTATGATTATAAAAGTAAAAAACCTTGGAAAACTTTACCAGAAAATGAAGTAACAAGAAATACAGATATAATTCCTGTTAGAAATCTTGCACAAGAATCTTCTGGAAATAGAGTTATTTATGGAAATTATATAGATAAACATACTTCACCTTTACATTTAGAGTATGAAATATTGGTGTCAGAAAAAATAGATTTACCGGAGCCTACTGAAGCTTCTACTGATGAAGGACTAAATCCTAACAACTATGTTAGAATGGAGTATCAAAATCATACTCTTAAACAGAATAGAACTTATCAAGCTGGCGTGAGATTAACTGATAGATACGGAAGAAGTTCTGATATTATTCTTTCTAATTTAGAAAGTAATGATGGTACTAAAGCTTCTACTTTCTATCATGATTATAAGTCTGTTGAAGATCCTATGATACTAGACAAATTTGGTATTTATGATGGAGATCCATGGGTGTGTCCAACACCAGAAAAACCTGAAACATGGGCTGGTGATATGTTAAATGTTCTTTTTAAAAATATTATACCCAAGCAAGGACCAGAAGGTTATCCAGGTATATACTCAGAAGCTAACGGAGCAGTTTGTGGCTTAGTAAATGTGGAAACACAGGTCCCATTTACTACAGCTCCATGTGGTCCTATTTCTATGACCGCTCTTACTAAAAGTGGAACCCCTGGAATTACGGTACAGTTTGAAGTAGATGCAAGTGGGAATGTTGATCCTGCAACTATTGTTATTACTAGTAGTGAATCTGAGTGGAATTATAATAATGGTGACACTGTATTTTTTAGTTATACTCCTTTAGATCCACTACCCTACCCATGTGGAGACGGAGCATGGAAAGCTACAGTAGTTACATGTCCTTACAATCCATTAGGATGGCATTCTTATCACATCGTAGTAAAACAAACTGAACAAGAATATTATAATGTATATTTACCAGGAGCTTTAGCCGGATATCCATGTAATCAAGAAGGTACTGAAGAAACTACAGAAGATAGTAACAACACTTTAGGTACACCTAACACTGTTACCACTGTTTTTAGTAACCCTACTTTAACCTATCCAAAAAACACAGAGAATAATACATCTCATATAGTATTGTTTGGGGATAATATAAACAAAGTCCCTAGAGATTTGCAAGAAGTTGGGCCATTAGATGAAAAGTTTAGGAGTTCAGTGGTAATGTACCAAAGAGTTAATCCTATTTTATGGATTCCAAGTGGTGGCGGAAGAAGCTATCTCAATGAGCAAGTAAATCCTGGTCAAGAATGGGACATCGCGGTTGAGGTTGGAAGAATGAATGATTTAAAATTAGGAGATACAGTAACAAATCCCGTAGCTCCTACTGTTCCTGCTATATTCTACAAAGCTGAAACAAATCCAAAAATAGCAAGGATAGAAACCTTCAATAAATTTGGAATAGAATTAGGACCAGGTCCCTTGAATGGCATATGTAACCTTACTCCTCCACCCACCGGACCATACGAAACAGATGATTATAGAGGTTGGCCTTCTGGTCCTGGCTTAGCTATATATGAAACAAAACCTGTAGAATCTAAATTAGATATTTATTGGGAAACTTCTACATCTGGTCTAGTTGGTGAGTTAAATTATTTAATTTTAAATGAAGACAATACTATTGGAACTCAATTAAGTAATACTAGTATAACATTTAGAGAAGGAGATGATTTCAATTTGCCTATTTCTTCAACGTTCTTTGTAGAAAACGATCAAGGTTTAAGCTTGCAACTTCAATACGATATAGAATTAATCAGCGTTTTAGATTTAAATAATATAGATAGAAGTAATTTATTTAAACTAGAAAACCCAGCACAAGGTCTTTATGAGATCTGGACAAACGATTGGCCGGTTAATCAAGGTGTTGCATCTTCCGCAGATGAAAATGAAAACACTTTTACTTTTGAATTTCTACTTACAAGATTGGCAGATGGTAGCACTACTACAGTTTATGAAAATGGCCAATTATTTAATGACGTACCTGAGGAAAGAAACTATCCAGACAGGGAAGTTATTAAAAAACTAGTAAGAAGATATGATACAGATGAGTATCTTGTTGATGCTGACGTTCTTCCTCATACATATGGATTACTTAGTGCAGGCTCTAGAGATAATGATAATGCTTATCCTCAAGGACCGTTTTTAAACGCTAGATGTTCGAAACCAAATTGCAATAACAATGGTACTTGTGAAGAATGGGAATTCTTTATTGACAGAAGTAGAATGCAGCCTGGTTTTGGACCATTATGGTGGTGGTACAGAGCTATAGATCAAACATCAGGTGTTGGTGCTCCTGTAGATGGATCTGTTACTACACCTTGGAAACGTAGTGGCAAAGGTGGTGTACAGGAAATTGCAAGAAACAATTCTCCTAGTTATCAGTTTACAACATTTTTAAATCCAGATGACGCTTTCGGTAATCAACCTAGATGGTTAGATACTTTTCAAGCTACTAGAAATCCGGTGTATCCTAATGTAGGTTATTGTCAAAACACAAACGGACCTATTAATCCTGACTATGAATACACTTATAGTCCATATACTAATGTAGATATAGGTTTTACTTACACAGACCCTGCTGGATTTGGCAATGTTAACCCTAAAGTTCCATCTTATGGAGCCGCAGGATGTTCTGCTACTTACCTTAATAACACAGGACCTAAAACAGATAACGCGGATGGTAATCGTTGGGAGCTAGAAAACCCTGTTCCTTTTGCTAATTATGGTTATAGAGAACCAGGCACTACTCCAAGACATTGCTTTAAAGTAGTAAATGGTTCGTTTGATAATGGTACTTGGCCTAGATCTCAATTCATAGGACAAGATATTGTTTTTGAAATTGCACGAATGTATCAAGTTAGTATGTTTCTAGAATCTGATTATTCTGGTTATGGTGGTGGGAGCAAATGGGATGACGCTTCATGGACCTTAGCTAAAGCTGGTTGTGGAGATCCTAATTGGGGAGAAAATAGAGGACCAGTAGAGTACGTTTTTGGTTTAAATACACCCGCAGGAATTAAAGCAACATATCCTGATGTAGAAGATTATTACTATCCAGGTTTCTTAGATAGTTTACCTACAAACCCTATATATTGGGCGAATGATTCAGACCAAACAAATCCTAGTTTAGGTGGTGAAGCTTACGTAGGTTATAAATACAATCAAAGTACTAATGGAGCTTTCCATTATTGGGCTGATTTAGATATGGCAAAAGATTACATTGCAAATAACGACCCTAGTTACGATCCAAACGACCCTACTACTTGGCCTGAATTTATGAAAATAATAAATGGATCTAATACTTTTTACCAAATATTTCCAGCTAAAGCTGGTGCAGATTACGGTGGAACAGTTACAGTTAATTATGCTACTACTCCTAATTCTCAAGGCTTTGGAAATTGGCTTGGTGGTATAGATGGAAATGGTGATGGACCAGTTAATAGTAGACAGAAGTTCTTTCCTTTACAAAGTGGAGATGTTTTTTGGAATGGAAACGTAGCACTACCAGCTACTAATATTAATCAAAGCAAAGTAGGTACTATTCACGCTGGAGATTTTAGTCAAGAAGTATTAAGATGGGGAGTTAATGAATTTAGTAATCCCGGGAATGGAGTTCCTGGAGGACGTTATGTTGTAACATTAAGAGCTACAGATAGAAGCACTGTTTCTCCTTCAAATCCATTAGGAGAGTACATAGAGTTTGACATGCCTGTTCAAATACAAGGTTGGGAAGTGTATAATTATTGTTGTATTGATTGTGACAATCCACGTTTCCCGGAATCAAGACCTGATCTAGACCAACCTATTAATAGCGCATGTTGTTGTAATAATTTTAACAACAGTGGAGAGAAAGGTAGACAAAACTTCTGCTGTCGTCCAACACGAAGTGAAGATGGAGGTAGAGAACCTTTTAAAGACAATTGGTTTGAATGTTAATGTAACTACGTTAAAAAATAAGTAATTATAAAATTATGGCATATATATTACCTGTAAAATACTTTAATTCTTTTTGGTTGAAAAAAGCTGTTGGAGATGATGAGTTAGATCCTTATCATGAATATGCTGATTGTTGGTCTGGCGAGTCTACGGTGACTACTTTCGTTAGTGGAGGTCCTATTCCAGTGTCAGGTTCTTCTAAGTGGTTTTTATCTACTTGGCCAGGTCTACCTTGGGGAAGTAGATTAGCTGCTGAAGATCCAAGTGATCCTACAATATGGAAAGCATATCCTTGTTTTCCTTGGGGTGGTGTATCTGATTGGACACAATACACTGGAGGTAAACCATATACTGAATGTTTAAGTGCTGGGACATTTATTTGTTGTCAAGAGTATCCAACTAACCAAGGTGGAACGATATACAAAAGAGGAGGTAGTTTAACTAATAGAGTTGAGAATTGGGAAGAAGGACAATCGAGGAATTGGTTTGTTGAAGAAGCTAGAATAAGAGGTGGTTATAACAATCTAAGTGTTAACTTTGGAGTTAGAGCTTATATAGTTGATGACGACAATGATTCGCAACAGCATAGATTTAATTCATTGATTTATTCTGGAGTGTTTAACTCTAGAACGGGGATCAATGATACCAACGTGTTTAACTCTGCTGAAAACATAACAAGGTCAGTAGATCCAGCAAATGGAAGCATTCAGAAACTATTTGCCTTTGATTCTAACTTAGATATATTTCAAGAAAATAAATGCAGTCATGCTTTAATAGATAAAGACGCAATATATTCTGCTGAAGGAGGCGGGACAGTAACTTCATCTAATACTGTAATAGGCCAAGTAATTCCTTATTTAGGTAAGTATGGAATTAGTACAAACCCTGAATCTTTTGCTTTTTATGGGATGAGAAGGTACTTAGTGGATAGATTTAGATCCGCTGTTTTAAGGTTGTCTAGAGATGGTATCACCGAGATATCTACTTATGGAATGACGGATTATTTTAGAGATGAATTGTCTACAATTAATGATGACTGGATTTTACATTCTTGGTCTGCCACTAATGCTTTATACCCAACAGTTACTGCAAACCCTTTAAATGAATTTATTAACACTATATATGTTGACGCACAAAATGCTGCAGGTTGTGACTGTGAACAAATACCGCTAGGTGCAACAGTTGCTTTAAATGGAATTGATGTAGTAGGTATTTACGTTGTAGATAATCAATTAATGACAAGTGGTATTTATTCAGGTAAATGTAGGATTACTACAAACACATTGTTTAATGGAGCAACTTTTGGTATAACTCCTCCTCCTTTCAGCTATCCTACTGACGTTGATTTTGTTTGGTACTTAAAAGACAAAATAGTAGGTGGTTTTGATATCAACAATAAAGCATATGTAGTTTCGTTACAAGAAGTTACAACAGAAGGCATTTGTCCTAAACTGAGAGATGAATGGGTTGGCCAAAATGATTCAGCTATCCCTCCTATTCCCGGAGAATACGCAACTATATCTTTTGATGAAAGCATTAATGGATGGGTTAGTTTTTATTCTTACCCTCCAGTTTGGATTGGTAGTTTAAAAAATAAATATTATTCTACAAATGGATATAAAATATATCAACATTATGTAGATACTGTTTCAAATAATAGAGGTAATTTTTATGACAAAAGTTATCCATCTAGTATTCAATTTATATTTAATGAACAACCTTCTATTCAAAAGAATTTTCAAACTGTTAACTATGAAGGAAGTTCTGGATGGCAAGTAGATCATTTTTACTCTGATGCAACGGAACCCAACCAAACACCATATCCTTTAATACCTATTAGTTCTGGTTCACCTTCGTGGATACCTAGTGTAGATGTAACAAACCCTGTGGTTAGTTATGATATGGGAGCTTACATAAACCCTAATACTCAGATGCCTGAACACTCAGGTTTTTATAGAAAAGAAAATAGATACGTTGCTAATCTAATAAATAATTCTCAACCTCAACCAGGAGAAATTGTTTATGGAAATAGCATGAGTGGTATAAAAGGATTTTTTACCACAGTTACAATGTCTACAGATAGCGCTACTGATGTAGGTGGAATGAAAGAACTATACGCAGTAGGAACTACATTTGTAGTATCATCAAGATAATTAAATTAAATTGAATTTTCGTAAATTAACAGACAATGATTGGAGTACACTTGTAAAATGGTGGGAATCATGGCCTGAGTGGCCAACTCCAACTAAAGATTTTTTTCCAGAAAACGGAACTGGTGGTTTTATAGTAGAAAAAGATAACATCCCTATCGTGGCGGGGTTTATTTATTTAACTAATTCTAAGGCAGTTTTATTAGAATGGATAGTATCAGATCCCGATTATAGGGAAACTGACAGAAAACAAGCCTTAGAGCTACTCATTAATGAATGTGAACAAGTTGTTAAACTTGGAGGATATAAGTATATGTTTAGTATAGGAAGAAATAAAAACTTAATGAATACACATAAAAAACTTGGATGGAATGTGGACAACAAACCGTCTCATGAATTAGTTAAAATTTTAAATTAATATTATGGCAGTTACGACAATGGCAGTGATAGGAGCTGCAGCAGGGGTTGCTGGTCCAGTTATGACCGCAGTTAAAGCAAATGATGATGAAAAAGAATTTAGAGCAAAGCAAAAACAACAAGAGAATATAATAGCAGATTTAGAAAGTAGTAGACAAGCTATTTATAATCCTATGAAAGGATTAACTAACGAAGCTGCTAAAGTAGGTGTTGCTACACAAGCTTCTGAGTTCCAAGCTGAGGAAGCAGATATTGCGCTAGCTAACACATTAGACACTATGAGAGCTTCTGGATATGCACAGGGTGGAGCTACAACGTTAGCTCAAATGGCTTTAAGAAGTAAACAAGGTATTTCTGCTGATCTACAAAAACAAGAACTTTCTAATCGAAAAGCAGAAGCTCAAGCTGCTATGGCTATTCAACAAGCACAAGCAGAAGGTAGTATGTGGCAATGGCAACAACAAGAAAATAGAGATCTCATGGAATTAGATAGAGCTCAAAATATGGCTGATAAATTTGAAGCTCAAGCTAACTACAATGAAGCTCAGAAGTGGGCTGCTGTAGGGAATACAGCTAGTGCTGTTACTAGTGGTATGAGTAACATTGGTTCAACATTATAAAAGTTAAGATATGGGATATAGAGATCCGGCAAAAAATATAAACCAAAGTTTAGGTGCTATTAACACAGCGCTATCTGCTAATCAAGCTAAGTTTGACGATGTATTTGCAACTATGCGTGACGCGCAAAATGCTCGAACAGCACAAAACGAAGCGTTCTTAGAAGCTAATAGAAAACAACAAGCAGAAGGGTTGGACAACTTCATGGATGATTACTGGGGTACTGTAGACACTCAAGAAGATGCTTTAAAGAAAGAGACTGGTCATGGCTTTAGTGATAAATCTTATCAAAATTTTGAGAAAATTGGAGAAGACTTGTATAAGTTAGGAAACTGTGATACGCCAGAGTGCAATAAAAAAAGAAGAAACATTATGAGGTTGCCTGAAAAATTCTCCGGTGCACAAGGAGCTTTTGATGTAGATCAAAAAGCATGGACGGCAGGTTTGGAAATTGAGAAAGGTCAACCTGGATCTATAGACATGAGGAATACAGATCCCACTGCTTCAGCATTCATGCGAGACGCTGTTAGTAACAATAACGAAAATACAACATGGGATTATAACTATGATACTGGAGAGTTAAATTTCCATGTTCAAAGTGATGTAGATGGAAAGACATATGATTTAAATGCAGGATTTTACACTCAAAAAAGATTGAAAGGAACAAGTTTCTTTAACACTAATGGAGATCCTGTTCCCGTTGCCGAAGAGGTATATAATGGTTTAGAGAAAGCTTATCCAGATATAAACGTAAACGATAATACCAATCCTGAAGAACTTTTAAAATTAAAACAAGCTAGAAAACAAGAGATTCAAACAGCGTTAGACGATCCTAGAACGTGGCAAAATACTTTAAAAGATCAAAACTATATGAGAAGTGTTTTTCCTGGACTAGTTGACCAAGTTACAATGGCTTCTCAAGGTGAAGATGGTCCAATTAAAGATAGAGCTTTAAAGATATTATATGGTGAAGACATGGTAGAAGGAGGAGATGGAAAAGCAAATCAAGGCTTAATGGAACAAATGAAAGCCGCAGATGCTAACGCAGAATTAGGTCCATGGGTTAGCGATCCTTCTTGGCCAACGAGAGGCAAGATGGATGAGTTAGCTATTCTTGGTTTTCAATTAAACGCTCCTGAAGGTTTCTTCTTAGAAGATCAAGTTACTGATATAACTAAAAACCCTGCGTTTGAACAAACCGATGCATACAAGTTGCAACAAATGAAAGACGCTCAAAGTAATAGAAACAATAGAGCTGATCTAGCATTGCAAAGACTTAAAAATGCCAAAGGAGATGAGAAGAAAGAATTGCAAAAACAATACGCTCTTAAGCTTAATGAAGAATTGTCAGGTATTCCTAACTCTCCAGAGGGAGATGAAATGATGATGGACTTGCTTAGAAGACAATTACCTCCAAACAAAGTAGAAGATAAAGATGGTAATGTCACTGAAGTAGCTAAGACAATCACAATAGACGAAGATGGAGAAGTTTTAATTGATGGATCAAAAACTGGAATTAAGAAAAACAAAGTACCAAAGACGAGTAATGAGGATCCTGGAAAATATAGACCTTGGTCAAGCACGGCTAATGTAGGAGCTATTGGAGCAAAGAATGAAGTAGGGGGAGATTATTTTGAAACAATTAAAGATGTAGATTTTGAAGAGTTATCTGCAACTGACTTAATAAAAATGTTCAGTAAGTAAATTTAATAACTATATGGAAGACTTAGAAGCTATAGTGCAACGTATGTTAGACGCGGGGCAAAGTAAAACTAATATACGTAAAGTTATAGAGTATTACACAAGTAACCCAGACTATAAACCTACTCAAGAAGTAGCTATAGAAGAAGAAGAAGTAATAGAAACTCCTGATGAAACTATAGTGGAAGAAGAGGAAGAAGTTGTAACCGAACAAGACTCTAGACCTACTACTCCAAGAATAGAAAAAGTAAATAAGGAAATTGAAGTTCTTAAAACAGACTTAGGAGAATGGTTCCCTGACCAAAATGTAGAAGAAGCTAAGCTTGATGAGTACTATGCTAATCAAGGACCTACGGTAGACGCTAGCAATTATCAAAAATGGAAAAAGCTTAACGAATTAAAAACTCAAATTACTCCTACAAAAGAAGAGTTAGTAAGTTTAACTTCGCAACAGGAAGACTCTAATTATCAAACACCTGTTCCATCAGAAATTCTTGATAAAAATATTCAATATTCAGATGATCAATTAATGGAAATTGCTCAAGAGAATATGGATTTTTCTTCAAGAAGTAGTGTTAACTCTATGGGCTTTAATAACCTTACTGGAAGTGATCCTTTAATGGATTATTATCAGCAACTTAAATTTCAAAATGTACTAAACGATGATTCTCCTGAGAATGCAGAAGCTAGATTACACGCTGAGGAAATTAAAAAAAATAGAGAGATTAATGGCTTAACTGAAAATATGCTCATTAATAATCCATCTATGGCTTACAGTATAGATAACGCTTCAGATCCCACTGGCGAAATAAACTATAAGCTGGATATGATGGAGGAAGTTGGAATAAATCCATGGTTGGAAAATGCGGAGTTAGTGGAGAGGAACACATCTATGCAAAACGAAAAGATTGGTGGTGAACGATATGGAGTTGGTAACGTTCTTGGAGAAGAAGGATCTACTAGATTTGACTTAGTCACTGGGTATGATAACCCTGTTATTAGAACTTATGATAACGGGATTAAATTAATTGAAGGTAACGTTCCTTTAGGAACTCCAGGTAGAAGTTCTACAAGTGCTGCATGGGATTTTATGGTACATAACATTGCTAGCTTTGATGGGCTTAGTGGCCCAGGAGGTGGTTCAAGCACTACCTTAGGTCAAGCATTAACATTAGGTATGGCTAATAAAAAGTATCATTATGAGTTACCTGATGGGAGAAAAGTACCATATGAATATTTCCATAATCCTGAATTACAAAATTACTATAATAAGCGTAATGCCAAAAACAGTAGAATATCGGCATTAGCAGAAATGGGTAGTGAAGAAAAGCAAATTGATAATTCGATAAATGAAGTTTCTACTTTCTTAACAGAAAATGAATTACAGTACATTGATCAAGAAAAAGAATTAGCTAGGTTAAAATCTGAAGGAGGAGATAAAGAAGCAATACTCCAGTTAGAAAATACTATAAACCAAAAAAGAGAAGAGTTAAATCTAGGTGAAAGACTGTTTGATGAAAACGGGAATTTACTTAATTCTATAGCTCAACATCAAGAACAGGAATTAAATGCGGAAGCAGAAGAAATAGTTAAGAACCAGGGAAGAGATCAAATTAAAAGAAGTCTTAATGTAGCTTACTATGACTATATGGAGTTACTAAAACAAGTAGGAGATAATGTAGTTGATATAGGTAAAGAAAGAAGTTTAATTGAGAAAGGAGCTGGATTGTTAAGATATGATAAATACAATTTATTTCAACACCCACTTTTAAATAAGGATAAAGACACTTGGTATGATGATACTAAGAATATTCAAAAAATGATTTCATCAGGTAAGTTAGGTAAAGCTTTAAACTTACCCGGTAGTCATCCTTTAGCTGCACAATTTGAACAAGCACAAGATAAAATGCTAGTGCTTAATAGAGCTTTACAACTAGATTCAGATCCTACTACTTTGGGGGAAATTGGAGAAGCAAGGAGACAATTCGGCAACTTATTTGACATGGTGACAGGGGTTGATCCTTTTCAACAAGCATATAATATTGGATTAAGTACTGGTAATACTGATCAAGAGGAGAGATTTGATATAATGAAAGGTATTAAAGAAGAACTAGGATATGCCGTACCAGAAGAACTTCTTTCTATGCATTATGACAGTTGGCAAGAGGTTGGTGCAGACGTAGTAACCGGTCTAGCTCCTTTGATAGGAAGTATGACAGCAATGGGAAAATTCTTTCCTACCGGTAAAGCGAATGCTATAAACCGAGTAGGAGACGCGTTGAAAGGTCGAGGTAAATCTAGAATGTGGAACGGAATAGTTAATACTTTTATAGGTTCTACTAAATACAATGCTAGTGCTTTAAACGAAGTTATGATGTTCTCGGTAGTAGATCAAGTTGGTCACGAGGTGTATGGAGCTCATAAAGCAGATCAAGTGTTCATAGCATCGTTAGGTGCGGGTAATTCTATGTACTCTCAAATTGCTAATAAACTTACTGGAAGATATGGCAAATATGCAGCTCCGGTTTTAAATAAATTAGGTTATTTTAGTAATGTAGAAAGAGCTGGTCAAGTGTTAGGTAGAACAGGAGTTTCAACTAGTGTATTTGAAGGAGCTAAAGGTGTGGAATATTTTGCATCAAACTTTGATTCAAGTAAAGAAAATTTTGGATTAGAAGGAATTACAGAACAATACTCTGCTAAACAAGTAATAGGAGATTACATGGGGTTTCTAGCATTTAATTTACCAGGTCAAATGAAACCAGGTATTCAAGATGTTGGAAGAGATATTTTAAGACTTAGTGGCAATACCCCAGAAGCAATGAAAGCTGCAAAGTTACTAGGACTACAAAAGGGTAAGGATGGATATTATGGAAGACCTGAAGAAATCCAAGCTAAAGTTGAGGAAAAAATATTTAAAGATTTAGATCTCCCAGAAGTAGGACCTATTACTCCAGAACAAAATAGAAAAATAAAAGAACTGCAAGACGCAGGTGAATCGTTAAATTATTTTAACGATGTAGTAAAAGCTAAACAGACAGCGAACTACATGCAGGGATTAGACGCCCAAGCTTACACAGTTTCTAGAAAAATATTAAAGGGAGAAAAGTTAAATTCTACTGACATGTTTATATTAAATAAGCTAGGTCCAGAATATATTTCTTATAAAGCCTCGGGCAATAGACAAGCTGGAGAACAAATGAGAGCTATTGTAGAAAGTCAGTATAGCAGCAATAGTCGCATCTATCAAGCTTTACAAGAAGCTGGAATAAATCCTCAGAGCGAAGAAGGTTTACAAATGGTAGACCATATAACCAATCGCCAAAACTTAGATGCACAACAAAGAAATTTAGAGAAAAAACTTAAAGAAAACCCTGCTCTAGAATCAGTGTTAAATCCTCAAATCGCTAGAGTAAAAGAGCAAATCATCGCAAGCGAAAACAATATGAGGGATACTCAAGCGAAAGCTAAAGAAGTTTCCGATATAATGTTAACTGAAGATATAAAAAATACTCAATCCATGATCGATGCTATTAACCAGAAAGGTGGGTTTTTTGGAGAAAAGATTAAATTGGAAGAATTAACACCGGAAGAATGGAAAAGTTTAAAATTAGACAAAGGTGCAGAAGGACAATTTAGAGATAACACTTTATACATCAACACTGATTTAGCTAAAAGTAGAAAAGCTAATAGTGTAGCGTCCCACGAATTACTGCATGCTGTATTAAAAAATTCTTTTAAAAATCCTAATGGTACTATAACTGCTGAAGGTATAGGAATTATAGATTCGTTTAAAGAAATGTTACCTCCTGATCAACAACGATTAATAAATGATAGGATAAAAGACAATTACTCTAAAGATGGTGTTGTGCCTAAAGAAAGGTATTATGAAGAATACTTAAATGCTTTTGTGGATGGTATTAAAAGAGGGGAGATTCAATACAGTGACAAAGTTTTTAACAAGTTAGCTGACCAAATGGGGTCTAATTTTAGAAAACAAGTTGGTATAAGTTCTGGTAAAGAACTTTATAAATTTTTAAGAGATTTTAATAAAGCTAATACTGATGCTAAAGCTAAACAAAGAATAATAGACTTTACTACTAAAAATAACGTGCCAGGTAAGCCAGCAGCTGAAGCTCCTAAAGCAGAAGCTACTCTTAAAAAGAAACCTAAAGCAGAAACTAAAAAGAAAACAGCTGAAGTAGAAGAAAAATTGGACGTTGAAGAAGTGGTAGAAGAAAAAGCTCCTGAATCAACTACAGTTAAAGAAAAAAGAAAATACAAAAGTCCTAGCGAACTAATTAAAGATTTGAAAGTAGTAGATAAAGAATCTTTAGAGGAAATAAAAGAGGCAGAGGAAAATGCGATAGGATCTCAAAATGAATTAGTAGATGTTACTATAGATGGTAAAGGTAATCAAGTAGCTACTATGATCATTGGTGGGAAAACGCTAAAAAATATACCAGTAAAAACTAACGTTGAATCAGTAGCATCGAAATCTAGAGAATTAAAAAAGCAACTTGTATCTGAGAATAAAGAATTGTTTGCTAACAAACCTGAGGGATGGCAGGCCAAAATGAAAGAGAACGCTGATAAAATAAAATCATTAGATGTTAAAGTGAATTCTTTTGACGACTTGGCTAAGGTAGATTATAGGAAATATAAAACAAAAGAAGAATGGCAAAATAGTCCAGAATATGCCGCTGCTTTAGAATTCTTGTATAACTCTCCTAAAGTAAAAATTAACATAGATAAAAAATTAAGTAGCAGTTTAGAGGGAGGAGATAGAGAAATAGCTCAAGGAAAAGCTTTTGATAAATTAATAGATGAGTTTGCTAGGTTTGATCCAACTGAGGTGGCTGGAAAAGGAAAATCTACGTTATTAAGTTTTGTTAATACAAAGTTAAAACAAAGAACAGGTGATGTAGGTAAGCAGGCGGTTAGAAAGAAAACGACTTCTTTAGATAAGCCAGTGAGTAAAGATGAAGGAAGGGTTGTAACTAAAGGAGATAAAATAGCAGATACAACACCTGAAGTAGGATCAACTGAAGTTAAAGGTCCTGCTCCTAAATCTACTATGAGGAAAAGTGAACCCATTAAGCTTAGTCCTAAAGAAAAACAAAGAGTAGAAGAAGTAGCGGATAAGTTTGTAAAAGAAACAATTCCTACTTTATCTAAAAAGTATTCCAAAAAAGCTTTGACTACTAAGTTAAGACAAGAGGTTAGAAAAGAAATAAAAAATATATTATTAGAAAAAGTTCCACAAGCTCGTAAGGTTGAAGAATATAAGAAAGTCTTAGAAGAAACGTACGAAGAATTTAAAAACTTAGCTAACTTTAAACTTGCAGAAGGAGGTAGAAGATTAGAAGGAGATCCTTTTGTTTTCATTAAACCTGGAGGAAAAGGTTATAAAGATTTTATATACAGTGAAAAAGGTTTTACTAAAAGTGGAGCTCCCAAAAGAGTGCAAGTAAGGAAAGGAAAAGAAACAGTTGCATATGACTTTAAAGAGTTTGGAGAAAAGCCAGGTCAAATAAGTAAACAAGACTGGGTAGACTTTCACTTTAGTACAGGCGAATTTAAAGGAGGTGCTAGACCTAATGAATTGAGAACTCAGATGGTAGACATGATGGCAGAAACTATTTTTAAAGATGCAATGCCTGAAGCCATCAAAAGAAATAAAGAAAGTTTAGGTAAAGAAGTGGAAAGAGATTTATTAGCAGAGCAAATTGCTAATGATATCATGCGTCATCCAGATTTGATATTGTCTAAAAGTAAAGATCTAAAGGGAATTGAAGACGCATTCAAGGAGTTAAAAGATAATAGTAAAGACCCTGCATTTCGTAGAATGATTGATTCAATGGAATCATTAAGAGCTGCAGATCCAGAAGCTTTTGCTGAAATGTCTTATGATGTTGGCGTTGGTATTAACACTTTGGGAGAATGGTTATCTGCAAATCCTAAACACATAAAACATTTTGAAGTACCTATACTTAAAAATCTAGAAGCTATAGCTAAAGCTGCTAAGGAAAAAGGTGGTGCAAGTTTTTCAAAAGGAATTGATGCTCTACCAAATGAAGTAACTATTAAGGGTAAAAAGTATAATATCTCTGAATTAAAAGAATATTTAAAATCTTCAGAAGCTTCGATGTATGGTACTTCAGCAGGTAAAGGTAAACAGAAGGCTTATTTCTTTAATGAAGCTGTTTTATCAAAATACATAGATAATGCTGTTAAGTTTGCTGAAAAGCTTCCACCTTGGTTACGTGAAATGGCTAATAAAGAAGCTATATTACAAACTGTAGGATTAGGAACTACTCCAACAGGTAAATCCTCTTTAAGTGTTCAAGAAGCTATAGCAAGAGCAGACAAGAAGATAAGTGAATATAGAGAAAATAATGCAGAATTATTTTTTAAAAAACCTAAGAATTGGGAAAAGAAGATAGAGGAAAACAATAAGAGAATAGAAAAACTCAAGGCAATAGATCCTACACCTAAAATGCTCAAAGAGACTGGTGGAAAATTATCAGAAATGTTTGACAATCCATTTGTTAAAAGTCAAGGAACTAGAGTTATGGATGCTTTGGGCAAAAATGAATCTAAAGCTTTTAAAGGTTTAAAAGAAAAATTAAAAGACTTTTATTCAGATTCCCAGATGAAAACTCGAATGGGTAAAGAGTTTAAAGATTTAACTGACGCAGAGATAGCAGAGTTTGTATCTAAAAAAATCAATGAAGGAAACAATGCACTAAGAAGAGAAGTGTATGATGCTATTCAAAAAGCTAAAGAAGAATATATAGCTGAAGCTAAAACAGAAGCGGAAGTCTTAGATAGAGTAGAATACGTGCTTCGTAAAGCTAAAGAAAACACAAATTTAGTACAAGGTTTAGATCGACAAGCTGTTCCTATTGAAGCTATATATTGGCCAAAAGGAAAAAGATTAGATTTAGAAACGTTAAAACTAGAGCATTTAAAAACATCAGTAGATCAATCAATGCAAAGCGCTAAAGCTATTGTGGAGGGAAAATGGGATACACAAGGTAAGAAATCCATGGAAGATTACGTTGGCGTATTGTCTCCTAAAAGGTTATTAGATGTAATAGATAAAATCGGAGGTACTACTAACACTTCTACCCTAGCGCGAATGGCTTTAGATTTAAAAGAACTAAAGAACTATAGAACTGTAGATAGCGGATTTAAAGAAACCTATTACGATGCTATAGTAAATAGAACTGCTAAAGATTTAAATCTTTCTAAAGCAGAGTTAAATGTTTTAAGAGAACCATGGTTAACCGATGGTTTAAGTTTATACTTAAAAAGCGGGAAAACTAAAGCTGGTGAGTTGATTTTGAAAAAAGCATTAGAAAGAAGAAATGATCTTAAGAAAATCTCTAGTGAAAACAAAGAATTAAACCCAATAAAAAGTCAATCAAAAGATTTAGATCCTGTAAGTGTATCTATAGAAAAATTAGTTAAAGCGGATGAAGCTGCGAGAAGGGGAAGAAAGTTAAATAAACCCGTTAAAAAAGCTAGAGTGTTTGATTTTGATGATACTGTAGCTAGAACTAATAGTAAAGTATTTGCTACTAAGGATGGAAACAAAAAGACTTTGACAGCTGAAGAGTTTGCTAAACAAGGAGAACAATTAGTTAGAGAAGGTTGGAAAATGGATTTTTCTGATTTCAACAGAGTGGTTGAAGGTAAGAAAGGACCGTTGTTTGACTTAATGAAGAAGATGAAAGATGCCGCTGGTGATAGAGACATGTTTATCTTAACTGCTCGAGCTCAAGAATCAGCTCCAGCTATAAAACTTTTCTTAAAGGAAATGGGTATTGATATACCATTAAGTCATATCAAAGGTTTAGGTAATTCCACTGGTGCAGCTAAAGCTGAATGGATCTTAGATAAAGCAGCAGAAGGTTACAATGACTTTTACTTTGCAGATGATGCTGTTCAAAATGTTAAAGCAGTTAAAGATGTGTTGTCTCAGATAGATGTTAAGTCTCAAGTACAACAAGCTATAGCTAGTAAATCTAAAGATTTAGATGGAGAATTTAATAGAATATTAGAAGCTAGTACAGGTATAGAATGGTTTAAGGAATTTTCTCCAGCTAAAGCAGAAGTGTTAGGTAAGAGGAAAGGAAAAGGAAAGTTTTTCTTACCGCCAGGTGCAGAAGATTTTCTAGGATTAGTATACCCTACGTTAGGTAAGGGTAGGTTAGGAGAGAATCAATTGAAGTGGTATGAAAATAATTTATTTAAACCATACAACAGAGGTGTGAGAAGTATGGCTTCTGCTAAAATTACTCTAATGGCAGACTTTAAACAGTTGAAAAAAGATTTAGAAGTTCCTAAAGACTTAAGAGAAACTACTAAATCTGGTTTTACAAACGAACATGCTGTAAGAGCTTTCATTTGGAAATCTCAAGGAAACGAGATACCAGGATTGTCTAAAAAAGATCTTAAAGAACTTACTGATATTATTGAAAACAACCCAAAACTAAAAGCTTTCGCTGAACAGCTTCAAACTATTACTAAAGGGGATAAATATTTTGAACCTAAAAAAGAATGGTTAAGTGGTACTATAACTACTGATTTAATTAATCTTCTTAATACTACTAAAAGAAATAAATTTTTAGAAGAGTGGAATGATAATGTTAAAGTTATTTTTTCTGAAAAGAACTTAAATAAACTTGAAGCAGTTTACGGAAAGAAATATAGAGAAGCTTTAGAAAATTCTATTAAACGAATGAAAACTGGTGTTAATAGAACCTCCACTGGAAATAAATTTAGTGATGGCTTACTAGACTATATTAACGGAGCTCAAGGAACCATTATGTTCTTAAATATGAGATCAGCATTGTTACAATCTATATCTTCTGCCAACTATATTAACATGGGTTTTAATAATCCTATAAAAGCTGGCAAAGCATTAGCAAACATGCCTCAGTATTCTAAAGACTTTGTTAAAATAATGAATTCGGATTACTTAGTAGACAGAAGAAATGGATTGAAATTAAATATATCTGAAAGTGAAATTGCTGATGCTGCTGGAACTAGTAAAAACAAAGCTAAAGCTATTATTAATTATATATTAGAAAAGGGATATACACCTACTAAGTTCATGGATAGCTTTGCAATAGCTTCTGGTGGTGCTACTTGGTATAGAAATAGATATAATGAATTGACTAAGAAAGAAGGAATGTCTCC
>Ga0315315_10000565_pt1 | contig 31631 bp, 29 predicted proteins | sample M140m3416metaG_FD_203699 | JGI IMG/M metagenome (GOLD analysis project Ga0315315, IMG submission 203699) | Ammonia-oxidizing marine archaeal communities from Monterey Bay, California, United States - M1 40m 3416 | ecosystem: Environmental > Aquatic > Marine > Intertidal zone | place: USA... | reverse complement strand
CTGATACTAAATTTTTACTAGTTGACAGTGTTGGAAAAAAAATTAAGGTAGTAAATGAAGTAAGTAGTGCTATTTGTTTGTCTAATGTAAGAACCATGCACGAGAGAGCTGAAAATGTTAATGAAACCTTTGATTTTGTTGTGAGCCGCGCTGTTACTAATATGACGGACTTTAAAAAATGGGTAAATGGGAAGTTCAATAAAAAGCATTATAATAGTATTAATAATGGAATTCTCTACTTAAAAGGCGGTAATTTAGTTGAGGAGTTAAGAGGAATTTCTCATTCTAAGTACGATATATCGAAGTTTTTTAATGAGGAATTTTTTGTTACAAAAAAGGTTATTTATATAGGGTATTAGTAAAATTTTACTAATTCTCTATCACTTTTTTTGTTATCAGCGAAAAGGTTTGTGTTGCTACTCAGTAGTTTTATTTGATCTTGTTCTTTTTTAATTTTATGGTACTTTATGCCATATCTATACTATACAATTTGCAATAATACCTTTCAGATCTCTATTTGTTTACTTTGTACATATTTCTATCATAAAGTTTTTTTATCTTCTTTTACTTCTTAATTGAAATGTCAGGCAATTTACTTTGGCTATTCTGCCCTCTAGAATTTGCAAAATTTTGCAGACATATACTCATATTTTTTCGCAAAAATAGATAATCTCATCCTTTGGAAGTGCATATCTTTCTACTAACTTTGGGTCAAGCTCATTTATAAAATCACTTTCAGTAACTTTAAACCCTGCATCTTCTAGTTTTTTCCCATAATCTAATCCGAATAACCTGAGGTGGTCATCTTGCCAATATAACCTTTCTCTTTCTTTAGGGTCAGTGATTGATTTGTCCTCCTCAGTTTTAGGGTTGTTTACATCAATTGGCACTTGAAAAATCCCCCAACCCCCAGGTTTCATTACTCTGTAAAATTCTGTCATTACTTTTTGTGAATCCTTTACATGTTCTAAAACATGGTTACAGATTACTACATTAAATGAATTGTCAGCCATTGGTATGTCGTGTACATCCATTTTTACATCTGCCCATGGGGAGATTAAATCGGCAGTAGTATAATCTAAGTTTTGCATTCCTTTAAATATTTTGATAAAACAATATTCAGGAGCGATATGTAAGAATTTTAAATTAGCTGTAAAAAAGTTAGTTTTCTCTTTCATGAATAACCACATCAATCTATGCCTTTCCAAACTCATACTATCAGGTGCAATGGCGTTTTCACGAGGCATCAACCTTCCATAAGGTAAAAGTTTTCGGTAAGTTTTTCCGTTTATAGGGTCTTCAAATTTATTTCCTCTTAAAAAGAGTGAAAGTATCCTCAGAAAAAAGTGAGATACATGTTGTAAATAGTGCCTAGGGATAAGGCGAGTTGCTAAGGATATTATTAGTTTCATCTTTTCAAATTTAGGAACGCTAAAATAAGAAAAGGAAATAGTATTTAATCTTTAAATCGTTTAAATCCCAAGCGGACTAACATCTTTTTCTCAAAAGCCCAGAAGAATTTGAATTGTCCAAATAATGCACCAATAACTAATATCATTATTTGGTATATAGGAAAGATAATTGCTATCCTTATTGGCCAGAATATCCATGGATTAACAGTTGATTTATCTAATCCAACAATTTCTAATATTGGTTTGACAACCCATATTGCTAACGATCCTGTAACTGAAAATATAATTAATATTATTATGAATTGGGAATTTGATTTAATTTCCCATTTTTCTTTTAATCTTTTCATGATGCAAAACTAACTTTATTCTCTAATTTATTTAAACGAATAGCTGAAAAAATTGAAAAAACACCAACAAGTATAGCTATAGTGTAAAACGTAATGTTTAACGAGTAATTATCAGCTAAATAACCAAATATTGGCGCACATATTGCAAATGAAAATCGAATGATAAAACTCCTTATTGACAGTACTGTAGCTCTTTTGTTAGAGCTTGTATTTTCATTTATTGCATTACGCAAAATAGGAGTTATTATCCCTCTAAGTAGGTAGATGAAAACAATAAATATAATGCCAAATAAACTAATTTTATATCCTAAAAATAAGAATGATGTTGCCATTGCTAATGCTGCATATAAAAGCATTTTTGTATTGCTATCATTCTTATCAAATTTATGAGAATTTAAGGAAGTTAATCCTGCTGAAAAATTTAGCCCTGCCCAAAGAATGCCAAAGTAAGCTAATGGAATTTCTAACTCCTTAAAATAGGGCTGCGCGAACCAAGCCATTGCTAAAGTTGCTACTCCCATTGTTGATGAATAAATAATTAGCCATCTTAGTTTTACACTTTCAACTATTGCAAATTTTACAACTCCCAAGATAGCTTTAATAGATCTGTCTATTTTATTTTCTTCATGAATAGTTGGTTCTACTAATGTTAGGGCTATTGGTATGCTTAAAAACAATATTACTGTTTGCACATAAATTGGTAAGTAGATCGAGCTAACTGCTAAAAAGCCGCCAAGTATTCCAGCTGTTGCTTCCGAAAAATTACCAATGGCATAATTCTTTCCTTCAATTTTAGTGTAGCTTTTTTTATCTCCAGTTTCTAATAAGGTATCGTAAAGCAAAGCACTATCACTACCTGACATTAAACTTCCACCAATACCAACTAATGTTGAAGCTGTTACAAAAGCATAAAATCCTCCAAAAAAAGAAAACACTAAATATCCTAAAAATGAGAAAACAGTACTTAATACTATGGTCTTTTTTCTGCCAAATAAATCGGCAATATAACCAGATGGAATTTCAAAGATTGCTACTGTTAAGGAGTAAATAGCTTGTATAATCATAACCTCTGCTAAGGTTAATCCGTGCTCTTGAAAAAACAGTACAATTATTGGCATTGCTACCATAAACCAGACTACTCCCTTAAGCAAGTACATCTTTAATATGTTGTGTTTTAAGTTCATTAGCTTCTTGGGTGAAATTGAATGATATTACTCCTTAAATAATTTTTATCTAGGTGTGTGTAAATTTCAGTTGTTGTGATGTTTTCATGCCCTAGCATTTCTTGTACAGCACGTAAATCAGCACCACCTTCAATTAAATGAGTAGCAAAACTATGCCTAAAAGTGTGTGGACTAATTTTCTTTTTCAATCCAATTTCTGCAGCTAATTTCTGAATTATTAAGAAAATCATTACTCTAGTAATACCTGCACCTCTGTTGTTTAAAAACACAAAATCTTCTTGTCCTTTTTTTATAATTTGATTATTTCGTACCCCATTAATATAAGTAGTAAGATATTTTAGAGCTCTGCCTCCTATAGGAGCTAGACGTTCTTTATCTCCCTTCCCTATAACTTTTAAGTATCCCTCATTAAAGTAAATATTGCTGAGCTTTAAGTTTGTAAGTTCGGATACTCGTAAGCCACATGAATAAAGTGTTTCTAGTATTGCTCGGTTGCGTTCTCCTTGTTTGTTGCTTAAATCAACAGCTGTAATTAGTTTGTCAATCTCAATTAATGTTAAGGTATCAGGTAATTGAAATCCTACTTTTGGACTTTCAATAAGTTCAGTAGGGTCATATTTTATGTAATCCTCAATAATAAGGTATTTGTAAAATGCCTTTATACCTGATATTATCCTAGCTTGTGAGCGAGCTGCAATACCATTATCTTTCAATTCTGCTATGAAATCAGATATGTCTTCTCTTTGTATTTTGAGTTCATTAAGTTTTAAAGGTATGGCATAATTAGCAAACTTTTTAATATCACGAATATAAGCTTGTACCGAGTTATCGGATAGCGATCGTTCAATCTGCAAGTAAGATTTAAAGTCATTTATTGATGATTTCCAACTCATTTATGTAGATTTGCTCCTATGAAGGTAATGATTATTAACGGACCAAATTTAAACTTATTAGGCAAAAGAGAAGTAGCACTTTATGGCAATATTTCTTTTGATGATTATTTACTGGCATTGAGAAAGGAATTTAATGATATTTATATTGATTATTTTCAAAGTAATGTTGAGGGTGAATTGATTAATAAATTGCAAGAAGTAGGTTTTTCTTATGATTATATTCTGCTTAATGCTGGAGGTTATACTCACACCTCAGTTGCATTAATGGATTGTGTTAAAGCGATTGAGACTCCTGTTATTGAAATACATATAACTAATATTTACGCTCGTGAAGAATTCAGAAAAAAATCATTATTATCTCCTAATTGTAAAGCAGTTATTTGTGGATTAGATCTGGATTCTTATAAAGCTGCATTATCTACGTTATAATACCTTTCTAATCCTTACTAATTTAATAAGTAAATCTTCTAATTTATGTAGTTGCAACATATTAGCACCATCTGATTTTGCGTTGATAGGTTTTGGGTGTGTTTCTAAAAATAATCCGTCAACTCCTGTAGCAATTCCCGCTTTAGCAATCGTTTCAATCATTGCTGGGTTCCCTCCCGTTACACCACTGCTTTGGTTGGGCTGTTGCAAGGAGTGCGTGATGTCTAATATAACGGGTACGTCAAATTCTTGCATAGCAGGAATACCCCTGAAGTCAACTACCATATCTTGGTAGCCGAACATAGTTCCTCTGTCGGTTAGCATTACGGAATTATTTCCGCTTTCCCTTACTTTTGATACGGCATGTATCATACATTCTGGAGCGAGGAACTGTCCTTTTTTGATGTTTACCACCTTACCTGTTTTTGCCGCTGCTACTATTAAGTCTGTTTGACGGCATAAAAAGGCTGGTATTTGCAATACATCTACATACTTTGCTGCAATTTCAGCTTCCTTTGCTTTGTGTATGTCAGTTACGGTTGGTATGTTGAAACGTTCGCCTACTTTTTTTAGGATATTTAGAGCCTCTATGTCACCAATTCCAGTAAAAGAATCTAGTCGACTTCTATTTGCCTTTCGGTAGCTTCCTTTAAAAATGAAGGGTATTTCCAATTTATTGGTTATCCTAAATATTTTTTCTGCAATTTCCATTGCGATTTCTTCTGATTCAATTGCACATGGCCCTGCAATTAAAAAGAAGTTTCCACTCTTTTGGTGTTGTATTTTGTTAATTTTTTTAAGCATAATTAAAATTGTAATAAAAAGTTAAAATATACACTTATTGATTTTGCTTTGTCACCTGAAAAAAGGTCTTCTAAGTGCTGTGTTCCTATAGTAAGTCTATTTTTTTTTCCTTTTGATAATGCTAAGCCAATATTTAAGTCATTGCTATATCCTCCATAGCATAAAGTAGGTAGTGCATCAAAGTATTTAAGTTGACTTACTGCTGACACCCAATAAAGTGGCGCATAATTTGATTCTCTTATTCCTTGTCCTATTTTTGCAAAGGTGAGAGGAGAATTATCATAATAAGGCTGCCACTTTGCATTTACACCTATTGAGATAGTTTCAAAATATTCTGATATACTTGGTCGTGTTGCAGAAAAACCTATGTTAGCGGGTATATAAGTTTTTACTGATTTATTTTCAGTTTTTAGTTCTTCAACTGAGTTATATTCATCAAGTAATGAATCATTAAATGACATGATATCTGTAATTGCTACTCCACTAAAACTAAAGTTGCTATCAGTAATAAGTATAGTGGATTTCCTATTCCACATAATAAAACCAGCATCTTGTAAATAAATATTTATTTTATAGTTGTTAACGATAAATTCAGTTGATAAATCAAGCGCTAAACCATTACCATTTCTTGCAAAAGGATCTAATGATGAGGTGTCAGTAACAAATGCATGTATGTCATAATTTACATCTAATCTAATTCCATTATTATCAGTAAAAAGTGAGCCATTATTTACAATAAATGATGAATGGTGATTACCTGCAAGAAAAGATCCTCCAAAAGTAATGCGAGTTTTTTTATAGTCAAATGTATAATCAATTTTATATTGCTGAAATCTGTCTATTCTAATATTTGTATTAGAAAAATCAAGTGTTTCGTTCTGGTAATTAAAGTTACCATAAAAACCTAACTTCATCAAATCATCAGAAAATGAAGCATTGATAAGGTTTCTGTCATAGGCGCTAACACCAATATTGTACTGATTGTTTTTGAAGCTAAAGCCATTACTAATTTCTGAATAAAAAATATTATTAATATCACCTAAATTAATCCAATTAGCTTTTAGACTATCTGTTATAAATCCTCCATAAAGCATAGTGTTTAAGAAGTCTTTATTTAATCCGTCACTTTCAAATAAAAGATTTGTCTTCCATTGAAAATGATTGTTAAAAATTATAGTATTTTCTCGCTTTTCTTGAGAAAATATGAGAAGGGGAGTGCAGATTAGTAGAATTATTTTTTTCATTATTCCCCTATTGTTTTATTTAGTTTTGCACTTATTTTAATATCTAATTCATAGTCAGAATAAATACTTATGAACTCATTGTTTTGAGCAGTATTATATGATGAGAAACTTACTATTTTATTCACACTTTCAAAATCAGCATGATCCATTTCTATGGTTGTAGTCTGAGAGTTAGTAACAATATTATTTGCATCTAATTGAGCGGGTAAAACAGTGGTGTTATAAGTTAAAGTATCAATTATATTATTGTTTTCGTCAAGTAAGATAAGTGATAAATTTGCTGAGAAAGGCAAACTATTCTCAATTGTGATGTAAATTTTCTCAATGTCTATATCAGTCGTGTTCTCAATTTTAAGTTCATTCGTATCAGTAAAAGTTAGCTCATTGGCTATAAAGCTAAGTGGGATTTCTACAGCTAAATTAGCCTCCATTGGGTATGCAGGGAATAGAAAATCTTCAATAGAAGATTGACCATTAGGGTTTAAATAAAAAGTTGCCTTAGTATTTATCTTATTAGGAAAAATAGCAAGCATTTCATTTGCTTCAAAATTTATTTTGGTATTTGTAGGAGTGATGATATTTTGTCCTGACAATATAGCTCTTTCAATAATGTGCATTTCATTATTATCTATTACTGCACTTACCTCAGTTTCTGCATTCAAAGTACTTAAATTATTAATTTGAAAACTTGCATCAGCTCCAATATAATTATTAATTGAAATACTTATTTTTGCACTTTTAAGGTCAATACTACCTGATTGTATAAAGTCAAACACATCAGTTTCTATTGTTTCTGGACCAAATGCTAAAGTATCTTGGCCAATATATCCTTTGGCATATTCTGGCGTAAAAAAATATTCGTTAAATAGATAAAAACTATCCACTTTATTTATGGTTTCTAATTCTCCTGTTGAATCTAAATAAGCCTCCAATGTTGCATAAATAGTATTTACGGTGTCTCCGCCAGCTCTCCCTTCTTCTCCTGTTAAGTCCATGACATATCCATCAAAACTGAATGTAAACTGTGTAGGCTCTCCATTTATATTTGGTGGTACTTTAACCACTGTTTCAAAGATTACACCATTTTTTGTTAATGATGGAATAGCATAAATTATTGTACCCGTATCAGGAAGTGTGCTTATTGCATTAATGATTACACTTCCTGTTTTTATTCCGATTTCAGTAAGCCTTGCTGATCCTAACTCAAAAGACTCTTCAACCTTCTCCTGATGCAATAACTGATTAGGAAAGTAGGCAGTAGCTTCCATTATTTTAATCTCTGTAATGGATATTTTTGTAGTAATAGCATCAGTATAGTTAATAGATACAAACCCATTACTTGCATCAACATCCATATTATTTATAACTCCAATCATTAAATAATCCAAGGTCTCTCCAGCTACAGAAACTGAATCAATATAAGTTTCACCACTTTCTATTAAGGGTACAGAAAAAGTAGCAATTAGGTTTTGATTTGTTGCATTGTAGATTGAAAAGCTAACATTTGATATATCAGTAGGGTAGCCATTAGTGAAGTCAATGTTGAGCATCCCGTTGAAAAGAGTCATAGTTTCAAAATATTCACTAGCATCAATATTAATAGTATCATTTTGGATGACACCTGGCATAGCAGGAATATCCCTTTGGCTACCATCAGGAAAGAGTATGTTGCCAAAAGGAATCTCATTGATAACACTTCCAATTGTAATGATATGTTCAATTACTACATCATTAAAATCTACTGAGTCAATTTTTATTGTCGTTTCTTCTGATGTTGTTTCGAGTAACAATAAAGAATCATAATTTACATTCAATAAAGATTCTTCATAAACCAATGTAATAAAGCCATTATTATCTTCAGTGATATTTAATTCTAAATCAGGTAATAGATTGTTGATTGTCATGTTTGAATGTGCAATGGGAACAATTACATCAACATCCCAAGTTGGTTTTTCTAGATCATGCTTACAAGCAAAAAAAAGTAGGGTAGTTAGTGTAATAAATAGTATTTTCTTCATCTTACAAAGATAGTTTAATAATTATACTTTCCTTTCCATAGGTTTTTAAGCCCTTCTCGAAACGCATTTTCTTTATTGTTATTAGAAGGATTATAAATTATTTTTCCACTTATTTCATCAGGTAAAAACTCTTGCTGATTGTTAGGCTTGTTGTGCGAATAAATGTAATCCTTTTCATAACCAAGTTCTTTCATTAGTTTGCTTGGTACGTTTCTTAAATGTAAAGGAACAGCGAGATTCCCACTTTTTCTAACTTCTTCCTGTGCTTCATTTATTGCCATATATGACGCGTTACTTTTTGCTGAACATGCTAAATAAATTACTGCTTGTGAAAGCGTTATTCTTGCTTCAGGGAACCCAATTACATTAATTGCATGAAAGCAGTTGTTTGCGATAACTAATGCGGTAGGATTTGCATTTCCAATATCTTCTGATGCTAAGATTAATAATCTTCTTGCAATAAATTTTAAATCTTCACCTCCTTCAATCATTCTAGCAAGCCAATAAACAGCTCCATTTGGGTCGCTTCCTCTTATTGATTTGATAAAAGCAGAAATTATATCATAATGTTGCTCACCATTTTTGTCATAACGTACAATATTTTGTTGTGCCTTTTCAACTACTATATCATTAGTAATAATAATTTTTTCATCATCAAATGTACACACAATAAGTTCTAAAATATTTAATAATTTACGTGCATCACCTCCAGAAATTTGCATTAAAGAGTCAGTTTCTTTGAGTGTAATATTTTTTTTACTTAGTACTTCATCTTTTATAATAGCTCTGTCTAAAAGTTCTTGTAATTCTTCTTTTGATAAAGATTCTAAAACATAAATTTGAGTTCGAGAAAGTAAGGCAGAAATAACTTCAAATGTAGGATTTTCGGTTGTAGCGCCAATTAAGGTAATAACTCCTTTTTCAACAGCACCTAATAATGAATCCTGTTGAGTTTTAGAAAATCTATGGATTTCGTCAATAAATAGGATAGGGATATCTTTTCCGAATAATCCTAATGATGAGGCTTTGTGAATTACTTCACGCACATCTTTTACTCCAGAGTTTATTGCAGATAGAGTATAAAATGGCCTATCTAATTCCTGAGCAATTAGGTTAGATAAAGTTGTTTTTCCAACTCCAGGTGGTCCCCACAATATCATGGAAGGAATTAGCTTGTTATTGATAGCTTTTTTAAGTGTCCCATTTTCACCAATTAAATGTTTTTGGCCAATAACTTGTGAAAGTTTTCTTGGTCGTATTCTTTCGGCTAAAGGGATGTTTTGCATCTTAACAAATGCTTTTTATCAACCTCAATTTATGTGTGTGATTTCCTGTTTCAGTATTAAAAATACCCTGTTGGTCAATTCTATCTATTCTTACTTTGCCAGAGGCATGAATAATGTGATTTTCTTCAAGAATAATTCCTACATGAGTAATTCTTCCATCAGTATTATCAAAAAATGCTAAATCACCAGGTTCTGACTCTTCCACAAAACTTAAAGTTGTTCCTACTTCAGCTTGTTGATAAGCATCTCTTGGTAAATCAATTCCTTGTAATCTATACACCATTTGAGTGAGTCCAGAGCAGTCGATTCCTAGTGGCGAACGACCTCCCCATAAATATGGAGTATTTAAATAAATTAATGCATTTTCAACTAATTTATCTTTTTTAATAAATCCTGGAGTTGATAATCCGTCAAATTGATACATATCATTATTAATAAGTGCGTGACCGCTTTTGTAGGATGGTAATATACTTCCAATGACAATTGGTTGATGATGAGTTTTTGTAATGATATCTAGAATGTCAGTAGAAATTGTTGCAACTTCTTTGTCAAGTTGTTTGTAAATATCTTCCTCAATTTCAATCCATTGCTTATTACATATCCATCCTTCATAACTATCATGTGCTAATCGAATTTTACTCCATTTTTTTCTCATTTCCAAAACTTTAAAGTGCTCACCAAATATAACTTGATTAACCATCTCTGATTGATCAGCAGCTTCACTCCTCATAGGAATGATAGAAAGATTTGAGATTCCGTAATTCATTATACTAATTCAATTACTATTGCAGAAGCGCCACCACCTCCATTGCAGATTCCAGCAGCACCAATTTTTCCATTATTTTGTTTCAAAACATTAATTAAAGTAACAATAATTCTTGATCCTGAATTTCCTAGTGGATGACCTAAAGATACTGCACCACCATTTACATTTACAGTTGAAGCATCTAAGTCTAATATTTTCATATTTGCAAGTCCAACTACAGAGAATGCTTCATTTAGTTCAAAATAATCAACATCTGAAGTTGATAGTCCAGCTTTTGCTAAAGCAATAGGCAAAGCTTTGGCAGGTGCAGTTGTAAACCACTCAGGTTCTTGTGCGGCATCAGCATAGCTCCTAATTTTAGCTAGTGGAGTAATATTTAATTCAGCAGCTTTTTCAGCACTCATCAAAACTAGTGCAGAAGCCCCATCATTTAAAGTAGATGCATTTGCTGCCGTAATTGTTCCTTCTTTATCAAATACTGGTCGTAATGTAGGGATTTTATCCATTCTAACATTCTTATATTCTTCATCTTCAGAAATAATTAAAGCATCTCCTCTTCTCTGTGGCACTTCAACAGGAACAATTTCGTTAGTAAAGTTTCCATCTTTCCATGCTTTTGAACTTTTGTTATATGATTCAATTGCAAAGGCATCTTGTTCCTCACGACTAAACTGCATGTCTTTAGCGCAAGTTTCTGCACAAACACCCATATGAACTCTACCGTATACATCTGTTAATCCATCCTTTACTAAACCGTCAATCAGCTTCATATCACCCAATTTTTGTCCAGTTCTGCTTTTCTCCATATAGTGAGGAATACTTGACATATTCTCCATTCCACCAGCAATAACAACATCATTATCTCCACTTAAAATTGTTTGTGCAGCAATCATAATTGATTTCATCCCTGATGAACAAACTTTGTTGATTGTAGTACAAGGTACTTCCTTAGAAATTCCTGCAAAAATTGCAGCTTGCCTTGCAGGTGCTTGTCCTAAATTTGCTTGCAAAACATTTCCCATAAAGACTTCATTAATAATTCTATTGTCTATACCTGCTTTTTTTATAGCTCCTTTTATTGCTACTGACCCTAGTTTTGTTGCTGATACTGATGATAAACATCCTCCAAAACTTCCCATTGGAGTTCGTACTGCTGATACAATTACAACTTCTTTCATTATAATAAATTTTTAGATTTTTATATTTGGTGCGAATTTAGGTAAATTATACTTATTTTCGCTATTGATATTAAAGTCAATATGAAAAATATATTAATAAAAATTAGAGACAATCACGAACAAATTTTTCGAGTTAGTTTATTTCTTTTAACTCTAGCAATAATTGTTTATACTTTTCCAAGACAAGCTAAGTTTAAATATGAGTTTACAAAAGGTAAACCTTGGATGCATGAAACAATAATTGCTCCATTTGATTTCTCAATTCTTAAATCAGTTGAAGAAATTGAAAGTGAGAAGGATATTATTAATAAGCAACATTCTCCTATTTACAATTTTAATGATGCAATATTTGAAATTAAAGCTGAGGAATTTGTGAATTTATTTGAAGATAAATGGTCGTTAGATAAAAAAATACAAAAAGATTTAAAATTTACGTTTTCTAATATTTTTGATCTAGAGAGAGCAAGAAATAGCACAAAAAAAAATGATTTAGTCAATTTTGGTTTCAATAAGTTGCAGGCAATTTATTCAAAAGGAATTATACAACAAAATTTAGATAATTATAATGGTTCTCAAGTATTGCTTAAAAAAGGATCATTAGCAGAAAAAAGAGATATTAATGATTTTTATACCATTAATTCTGCTGCTAATGAAATTAATTTGATGGATAAGTTGTCAGAGAAAGATTATGCTTTTATTGTTCCTTTATTGTTAGCTTCATTGGAGCAGAATATTATTTATGATAAAATTGCAAGTGATGAGCTTTTACAAAGTGAATTGAATAGTATTAATATTTCACAAGGTTTAATTATTGAAGGACAGATTCTTGTAAATAAAGGTGAAATTGTAAATTCAGATAGGTATCAAAAATTACTATCTTTAAAAGAAGACTTCGAAGGTGCCGAATGGAATAGCACATCTTATTATTTAGTTCTTTTTGGTCAGATTATTTTGGTTGGAATATCATTATTAATTCTCTTACTTTTTTTAAGACAATATAGACTAGAAATAATCACTAATACAACTAGAATAAGTATGATATTATCCTTAATTTTAATTATGGTTTTGCTTTCTGCTTTAATATTAAGGATTAATTCTGCTTATCTTTATATCATCCCATTTTGTATCTCACCAATTATTTTAAAAGCATTTTTTGACAATAGAGTTGCTCTTTTTGTACACCTTATTACAATATTAATAATTGGGTTTATTGCTCCTAATGGTTTTGAGTTTGTTTTCTTACAGTTAATTGCAGGAATTATCTCAATTCTTACTGTACTAAAAATGTATAAAAGAGCACAACTTTTTATTTCTGTTGGAAAAGTGATAGGGGTTTATTTTCTTGTTTATATAGCATTATCTGTTATACATGATGCAGCATTTTCTGGTATTAAATTAGCTGTTTTGGCACAGTTTGCAATTAGTGGTGCATTAACTTTATTTGCTTATCCAATTATTTTCTTATTTGAAAAGATTTTTTCATTAGTTTCCGACATTTCACTTTTAGAATTATCGGATACAAATAGTCCTTTATTAAGAAGATTATCTGAAGAAGCTCCAGGTACTTTTCAGCATTCCTTGCAAGTAGCAAATTTAGCTGAAATGGGAGCGCTTGAGATAGGAGCAAATGCATTATTAACTAGGGCAGGAGCAATTTATCATGATATAGGCAAATTAAAAAACCCAATTTATTTCATTGAAAATCAAAGTTCTAATTTAAATCCCCATGATGAAATTGAGTTTGATGAAAGTGCAGAAATAATTATTAGCCACGTCTTAGATGGCATTGAAATTGCAAAGGAGAACAACTTACCTGATGAGTTAATTGATTTTATCAGAACGCATCATGGTACTACAACTGTACAATATTTTTACAAGCAATTTATTGCTGATTTTCCTGAGCAAGATGTAGATATTAAGGATTTTACATATCCTGGTCCTAAACCCTATTCCAAAGAAACTGCAATTTTAATGATGGCCGATTCATCTGAAGCAGCTGCTAGAAGTATTAAAAATCCTACTGCTGAAAATATAGATGCTTTAATTGAAAAAATTATCAATAATCAGATATCTGCAGATCAGTTTGTAAATGCTGACATTACATTTAAAGAGATAAATCAAATAAAGAAACTCTTTAAAAAGAAACTTGTAAATATCCATCATGCTAGGATAGAGTATTAGTAAGCTAGAATCTCCTTAATCTTTTTACTAACCTTTTCTGCATTTGGTAGCATGGTTTCTTCCAAAATAGAATTTAAAGGTATAGCAGGTAAATTCTCAGAACCCATTACATAAACTGGAGCATCTAAGCTTTCAAAACAATGTTCTTGAATTCTCCCAGCTAAACTTTGCGCAAAGGAATTTTCAAAGGGTTCTTCAGTAAGTATTAAGCATTTTCCATGTTTATTTACTGTATTAAAAACAAGTACTTCATCCAGTGGATTGATAGTTCTTAAATCAACAATTTCTACTTTTCCTTTATGGAATTTTGCTGCATTTAAAGCCCAATGTACTCCCATTCCGTATGTAATTATACAAATAGTATTATCTGTGTTAACAGTTTCTAATGCAATTCTACCTTTACCTAATGGAATAATATACTCTTCAGAGGGTTCAATTGTTTTTGCTGCAAGTGTTCCTTTTATTTTACTCCAGTACAATCCTTTGTGCTCTAAAATAACTACAGGATTTGGGTCATAATATGCAGATTTTATTATTCCTTTTAAATCAGCTCCATTTGATGGGTAAGCTATTTTTATTCCTTTTATTTGTGCTAAAACTGATTCTACAGAGGAAGAGTGATAAGGACCTCCACTACCATATGCTCCAATAGGAACACGAATGATACAGCTCACAGGCCATTTTCCGTTTGATAAATAATTTGAACGACTAACCTCAGTAAAAAGTTGGTTAAGACCTGGCCAAATATAATCGGCAAACTGTACTTCAACAATAGGTTTTAATCCTACAGCTGACATTCCAACTGTACTTCCAATAATAAACGCTTCTTGTATAGGTGTGTTAAATACTCTATTGTCTCCAAAGGTTTGTGCTAGCGTTGCTGCTTCACGGAAAACCCCCCCTAATCTTTTTCCAACATCTTGTCCGTATAATAATGATTCAGGATGTTTTTCCATCAATTCTTTTATTGCAAATAGTGCAGAGTCTACCATTACAGTAGCTTCTTTTTCTTTAGGTGCTCTATTTCCTTTTTCCTCCACAATAGGAGTAGGGCTAAAGTCATGCAAAAATAAATCTTCAGGATTTGGATCCTCAGCTTTTAATGCTTTTTTATAATCGTTTTCTACTACTATCTTTGCTTTTTTATCTATCTGAATTAGATCTTTTGCAGTAAAACCTTTTTTAAATAGTTCAGCTTTTAATTTCGGAAAAGGATCTCTATTTTTTGCTTCCTTCAAGTCATCACGATACCATTCCATTCGCACACCAGATGTATGGTGATTTAAAAGGGGTACTTTTGCATGAATCAATATGGGGGTTCTTTTTTTTCTTATTTCCTTAAATGCTTTTTGAATTGTTTCGTATGATTTTGTAAAATCTGTTCCATCAATGGTATAAGTTTTTAGTCCGAAACCTTTTGCATAGTGGGTTGCATCTACTGCTCTCATTTCTGTTGCATGTGCTGAAATATCCCATTCGTTATCCTGAACTAAATACAATATTGGAAGTTTTTTAAGTGCTGCCATCTGAAAGGCTTCAGCAACTTCTCCTTCTGTAATAGATGCATCTCCAAAAGAACAAACTATTATTGGTTCTTCTCCTCTTTTAGGTTTTGTTAAACCTTCATTTTCTTGGTATTGAATTCCCATTGCTACTCCTGTCGTTGGTATTGCTTGCATACCAGTTGCTGAGGATTGATGTGGAATTTTTGGAAATCCATCTCTGTTTAATGAAGGGTGGGAGTAATAGGTTCTTCCACCTGAGAAGGGGTCATCTTTTTTACATAAAAGTTGTAACATTAGTTCATAAGGAGTGATCCCAATTCCAAGTAACATTGAATCATCTCTGTAGTAAGGAGCTGTCCAGTCATGTTTAGTAAGTTGTAAACCTACCGCTAATTGAATAGCTTCATGACCCTTAGAGGTTGCGTGTACATACTTTGAAGTGATATCTTTATTTTTTTCATAGATATCACTCATAGCACGAGCTGTGCACATTAAAGAAAATGCTCTCTCGTAGATTTCTTTGGAAAGTTTTTTAAGCATTACTTAGTTTTAAATTTTTCTATAGCGTTTCTAGTAAATTCGGATAATACTAGTTTTCCACTACGCTCAGCTCTTTCCATTAAAAGAGTATCCCAGTTTTCTGAGCCTACCCACATAACCTTTTTTAATTCTTCCATAGCCTCTGGGTTGGATTTAGATAAGGTAGTAGCTAGTTTTTTAACCTGGGCATCCATTTCATCTACTAAATCAAATACTTCAGTATAAAGCCCTTTTTCCCTTGCCCAGTTTGCATCAAACCATTTTTCAGCATTTATAGTCATAGCACAAAATGCCGAAGTTCCTATCTTTCTTTCTACAGCAGGCCCAACAACAAAAGGCCCAATTCCTATAGCAAGTTCAGATAATTTAGCGGATGCAAATTTCGTTGCAAAACAATAATCGCATGCCGATGCCATTCCTACACCACCTCCAACTGCTTTTCCTTGTACTCTTCCAATAATAAATTTAGGACATTTTCGAGCTGCATTTATAACATTAGCAAAACCTGAGAAAAATTCTTTTCCAGAAGCTGTATCATTAATACTTATTAGTTCATCAAATGAAGCACCGGCACAAAAAGCTCTTTCTCCAGCACTTTTTAGAATAATTACTTTTATATCATTGTTTTTTCCAGATTCAGTAATAGTACTAGATAATTTTGCTAATATATTTCCTGGCAATGAATTGCTTTGGGGGTGGTAGAATTCAATAGTTCCTATACCATTTTCAATTTTTAATTTTACGTATTCTTCCATCAATTCTGATTTAATTTTTTGACCATTGTTAATATAGTGGCAAGCATTACCGTTTCTCCTTCATCATCATATACATCTACTAGGAACTTTACAATTCCTTTCGCAATGTCATCATCTTCTCTTTTTTCTTGACTGATCTTTTCTTTTGCGGTAAAACGTACTCCAACTGTCATTCCAGGATAAACAGGTTTTGTGAATCTACATTCATCAATTCCATAATTTAGTAATACAGGTCCTTTTGCAGGATCTACAAATAATCCTGCTGCTTTACTCATAATAAAATATCCGTGAGCTACTCTTTCTGTAAAAATAGTTCCATCTAAAGAATTCTCATCCATATGAGCATAGAATTTATCACCACTAATTTCTGCAAAATTTTCAATGTTATCTAGAGTAACCAGGTGTCTATCTGTAATTACTGTATCTCCTATTTCAATCTCTTCAAAATGTTTTCTAAACACGTGTGGTCCTTCTGTATTTTGTTTTCCACCAACTTGATACTGTTTGGTTATCGCGGTGATTGTAGTTGGATGCCCTTGGATAGCAGTTCTTTGTAAATAGTGTTTTATTCCTCTAATGCCACCCATCTCTTCGCCACCACCAGCTCTTCCAGGACCACCGTGTGTTAATAGAGGCATAGGAGATCCATGACCAGTACTTTCTTTAGCACAAGCTTCATTTAAAACTAATATTCTTCCGTGCATTGATGCTGCTCCTGTAACAAAACTTTCTGCAATATTCATATCATTAGTAATGATAGAACATACTAAAGATCCTTTTCCCATTCGAGCAAGTTCTATAGCTTCACTTATATTTTTATAGGGTAATATAGTTGATACAGGTCCAAAAGCTTCAATATTATGACAATCTGTTTTATTAAAAGGGTCATCATTTAAAAATAGGATAGGCGACATAAAAGCTCCCTTGCTTTTTTCTGCTCCTATAACTTCAAAATCTTCTAAACTGCCAAAAATAATTTCTTGAGATTTAGATAGTTCTTGAACTTTTTCACTTACTTCTTCTTTTTGTTCATTACCTGCTAAAGATCCCATTTTTACCCCATCAAATGATGGATCTCCTATAGTTGTTTTGGCAAGTCTTTTTACTAGTGCTTTCTGAACATCTTCAATAAGTTTTTCAGGAACAATTATTCTTCTAATAGCAGTACACTTTTGTCCAGCTTTCACTGTCATTTCTTTTTGTACTTCCTTTATAAAAAGATCAAATTCTGCAGTTCCAGGAACCGCATCCTCTCCTAAGACAGAACAGTTTAAAGAATCTGCTTCCATATTAAATGGTACTGCTTCTTCTACAATTTTTGGGTGTGACTTTAACATCGTTCCTGTGGATGCACTTCCTGTAAAGGTAACTATATCTTCAGAGGTAATAGAATCTAATATTCCTCTTGCACTTCCACATATTAGTTGTAAGCTTCCCTCTGGCAGTATTTTAGAATCTATAATTTCCCTAACCATAAATTCAGTTAGGTATGAAGTCATTGTAGCAGGTTTAACAATAGCAGGAACACCTGCCATTAGATTAACAGCAATCTTTTCTAACATTCCCCAAATAGGAAAATTGAATGCATTAATGTGAATCGCTACTCCTTGTCTTGGTACCATTATATGATGTCCAATGAAAGTTCCATTTTTTGATAGTGCTGCTGCACTTCCCTCAACATGATAAGGGAGATCAGGGAATTGTCTTCTAAGGGATGCATTTGTAAATAAATTGCCTATTCCTCCTTCAATATCTATCCAGCTATCAATCTTTGTTGCTCCTGTTTGAAAACTTATAGGGTAAAATTTATTTTTTATTGAGTGTAAATGAAGAGCAAGTTTCTTTAACATTAATCCTCTTTCTTGGAACGTCATTTTTCTAAGTGCGGGACCACCTACTTTCCTTGCATAATTCATCATTTCTGAGAAATCTAAGCCTCTTGATGTGGCTGTTCCTATTTGCACTCCTGTTATAGCATTGAAAAGGGGAGTCCCTTCTCCATCTCCTTTAATCCAATTTCCTAAAGCGTAGTTTTCGTAATTTTTCATTTGAATAACTCTTCTTTGTTAATTTATTGACAAGTTAAATTGTTTTGGTCTGATTTAATATACACAGGGTTTTTCCATGTATTTTCTTCTTTTTCACAAGAGATAAGCAATAAAGGTAAAGAAGCTACAGCTAGTAGTTTCGTTATTGTGTTTTTTTCCATGTGTCAAAAGTTATTTTTTGTTTTTCTTTTCTATTTTGTTCAATCTCAGATAAAGGAGAGCATTCCCTCATTAATTCTTTGCATTCTTTTGGAAGCTTTTGATACAGTTTTGTTCCTTTTGTTTTCCATTTTATCATCTCATCTGATACATCTCCTTTTATTTGTGCAGGATTTCCTACAACAATTTTTCTGTTAGGTATTTGCATCTCCCCCTTTACAAAACATAAAGCCCCAACAATACATTCACTACCAATATTTACATCATCCATAATTACAGCATTCATGCCTATCATACTATTTTTTCCAATATTAGCTCCATGAATAATTGCACCATGGCCAATATGAGCATTCTCTTTTAGTATAACGTCTTTACCTGGAAAGATATGAATAATACAATTATCTTGAACATTACACCCGTCTTTAATTATAATTTGCCCCCAATCTCCTCTAAGTGATGCTCCAGGTCCAATATATACATTCTTACCAATAATTACATTACCAATGATAGTAGCTTCTTTATGTACAAAAGAACTAGAATCTATTACAGGTTTATATCCATTAAATTCATAAATCATATTATACTTTTTCAATTATTGTTGCATAACCTTGCCCAACTCCAATACACATAGTTACTAAGGCATATTTTTTATTTTGTTTTTTTAGTTCTATAGCAGCAGTTTGTAAGATTCTTGTTCCACTTACTCCAAGAGGATGCCCTAATGCTATAGAACCTCCGTTTGGATTAATTCTTGGATCATCATCTTTTAATCCCCATTCTCTAATACAGGCTAAGGCTTGTGCAGAGAAAGCTTCATTTAATTCAATTATATCCATCTCTTCCATAGTTAAACCTGCTTTTTCAAGAGCTTTATTAGAAGCCATAACAGGTCCAATACCCATTATTCTCGGTTCAACACCTATAACCGCTGAGCTTACAATTCTTGCAATAGGAGATAGGTTGTTTTCTTTGACTCCTTTGTCAGAAGCTAAAAGCATTGCAGCTGCGCCATCATTTAATCCTGATGAGTTACCTGCAGTTACTGACCCTGCTTCTTTTTTAAATGCAGTTCTTAATTTACCTAATACCTCTAATGAGGTGTTAGGTTTTATAAATTCATCTTTATCAAATATGATAGGTTCTTTTTTTCTTTGAGGTATTGCTACTGGAATGATTTCTTCCGCTAATCTTCCTGAATTTTGGGCGTTTTTTGCTTTCATCTGAGAGTTATAAGCAAATAAATCTTGATCTTCACGAGAGATATTATATTTTTCAGCTAAGTTCTCTGCCGTATTGCCCATTCCATCTACCCCGTAAAGTTCTTTCATTTTTGGGTTAATAAAACGCCAGCCAAAGGAGGAGTCATACATTTGAGCATCTCTACCAAAAGCTTTAGATACTTTAGAGATCACCCATGGACCTCTTGTCATATTTTCTACTCCACCTGAAATAAATAAATCTCCGTCTCCTGCTGAAATAGCTCTATGAGCATGTATAACTGATGACATACCTGAAGCGCATAAACGATTAACGGTTTCTCCAGATACAGTGTATGGCAAGCCTGCTAGAAGTAATGACATACGGGCAACATTTCTATTGTCTTCACCTGCTTGATTGGCACAACCTAAAATTACATCATCAATCTTACTTGCATCAACACCCGTTCTTTTCAAAATTTCTCTGATTGGAATTGCTCCCAAATCATCTGTTCTCACGCTTTTTAGTGTGCCTCCAAAGTTTCCTATTGGTGTTCTTATTGCATCAATAATAAATGTCATAATTTAATTTTAGGAAACCACTCTTTTCCAGTGCGATAAACTGTACCTTTAAAATGAGCAATTTCTAAGTTATTTTGGTTAGTAATTGTAATATAATACAAAGCAGTTTTAATACTTTTATTTATCTCTCTACTAGTAGCGGTAAGCACATCACCACTTACTACTTTTTTAGTGTGTGAAATGGAAGTTTCAAGAGAAAAAGCTTGAATTCCATACGTATTTGCAGCAAAAGCCATGCAACTGTCTGCTAGTGAGTAAGTTATTCCACCATGCCCAATATTAATGCCATTAGTCATTTCGTCTCTTATAGTCATTTTTAACTTACAAAACCCTTCAGTAATTTCCAAAACTTCAATACCTAGCCACTGGCTGAAATCATCTTCACTTATCATGCTATCTACTACTTTTTTTGCTAAATTCATTCTAGTAAAAAGTTTTATTTTCTTTTACCATTCTTCTTAAAAGAGGTGAGGGTCTATATCTATCTTCACCATATTCACAGTATAGTTCTTCCAATTGATTTAATACATTTTTGAGTCCAATTTTATCAGCCCAAGCTAATAATCCTTTTGGATAATTTACTCCTTTGGTCATCGCTAAGTCAATATCTTCTTTTGTCGCAATATTTAAGAAAAGTGCATCTACTGCTTCATTTATAAGCATTGATAATATTCTCCTAAATATTTTTGTTCCTAGTTCACTATCTTCGTTCGCATTAGGCATTTCAGTAGAGTAGTTATAATACCCTCTTCCTGATTTTTTCCCCAAATAACCTGCTTCCATCATTCTTTTTTGAGTAAAAGAAGGTTTGTATCTTGGATCAAAATAAAAAGCAGTAAATACAGTTTCTGTTACTGTATAGTTGATATCGTTTCCTATATAATCCATTAATTGGAAGGGCCCCATTCGGAAGCCGCCAATTTTACGCATTGCCCAATCAATAGTTGTAAAGTCAGCAATTCCTTCTTCATAAATTCTGAGTGATTCACCGTAAAATGGTCGAGCAACACGATTTACAATAAACCCCGGCGTATCTTTAGCAATAACAGTTACTTTTTCCCATGAATCAATAATGGCTTTTGCAGTATTTAAGTTTTGTTCTGAAGTTTGTACTGCAGGAATAATCTCCACTAACGGCATTAAAGGCGCTGGGTTAAAAAAGTGAATTCCGATAACTCTCTCAGCTTTTTTTAAAGCAGCAGCAATTGAAGCAATTGATAGTGAAGAGGTGTTGGAGGCAATTATACAATCATCATCTACCAAATTTTCAATTTCTCTAAAAACTTGTTGCTTTATTTCTAATTTTTCAATTATAGCTTCAATTACAATTCCACTTCCTTTTATATCATTAATTTCTTTTGAAAAGTTAATTTTTGCTAGAATATTTTTGCTTTCTTGCTTAGTTATTGTTTCTTTTTCAACTAATCTGTTTAGTATCTTTTTAAGTTTGACTTCTGCATTTTCTATTGCACCATTAAAAGCATCATAAAGGCAAACTTCATGTCCGTTTTTAGCAGCAATTTGAGCAATTCCTGTTCCCATTGTTCCCGCACCAATTATACTTACTTTTATCATTTTAATTTCCTTTAAATTTAGGTTTTCTTTTTTCTAAAAATGCTTGTACTCCTTCTTTAAAATCATTTGTATTACCTGCAATAGCTTGGCACTCATCCTCCATAGCGAGTTGTTGTTCTAAATTGTTAGAATATGATTCATTTAGCAATCTTTTAGTAAGTCCTAATCCTTTGGTTGGCATAGCTGCAATTTTACTTACTAGCTTCCAGCTTTCTATCTCAAAATTTGCATTATCAAATACTTTGTAAATCATACCCATATCAACTGCTTTCTTTGCTGTTACTGGTTCAGCAGTCATCATTAAACCTGCAGCTTTTTGTATACCAACCAATCTTGGTAAAAAGAAAGTTCCACCACTATCTGGAATTAATCCTATTTTACTGAATGCTTGTATAAAAGCTGCACTTTCAGTTGCAACTACTATATCGCAGGCTAAAGCAATGCTTGCACCAGCACCTGCAGCGACTCCATTTACAGCTGCTACTATTGGTTTTTCAATACTTCTAATTTTCCTTATAATAGGATTGTAATGTTCCTTAACAATCTGTGTTAAATCTGGTCCGTTAGGATCTGTTGCTTCCCCTAAATCTTGTCCAGCACAAAACGCTTTTCCTGTAGCCGTAATTAAAATTGCTCTCACAGAATTATCTTCTTTACAATTTTCAAGTACTTGTTGTAGTTGTAAAGCCATCTCTCTTACAAAAGAGTGGTATTTATCTGGTCGGTTTAAGGTGATTTTTCCTACACCATTAATTAATTCGTATTGTATCATGCTTAAATTTAGATTTATGCTGCTAAAATAAGAAAAATAAGGGGTTTTAACGCATCTTAGATACACTTGAAAAAATCAAATGGCTCTAAGCAATCATTACACTTAAATATTGATTTACAGGCAGTTGATCCAAATTCACTTAATGAAGTAGTATTTTTTGAATTGCATTGAGGGCAAATTACAATATTTGAGGGAGGTGCGATTCCAAATTTTCTAAGCTTTTCTTTAGTTGTATACGACATCCATTCAGTAGTCCAAGCTGGTGCATAAACAATTTTTAACTCAAAATTATTGATGTCATTTTCTATTAAACATGTTTTTATGTCGTCCATGAATGTTTTTACAGCAGGACAACCTGAATAGGTAGGGGTAATTGAAATAATAAACGAGTTATTCTCAAATTTTACTTCTCGAATAACTCCTAATTCAACAACTGAAATTACAGGAATTTCAGGGTCAGGAACTGTATTTAATAGTTCCCATATTTTATTTATTTTACCATTTTGCATCAGGATATGCTCTTTGTAAAAATTGCATCTCAGCCAAAATAAATCCTAAATACTCTGTATGCATCCCTTTTTTACCGCCTGTAGCCATATATGTGTCATTTGGGCGAATTAATTTTGCTTCTGAAAGTGTTTTGTTTACGATAGTATCCCATTCTTCTTTTAATGATGAATTATCTACTGCTATCCCACAATTTAATAGTTTGGTATCTATTTTATCCATTTCAAAAAGTTCACCTGTAAATTGCCAGATTTCGTTTAATGAATCTTGTACTTTTTTATTTGAAACTTCAGTTCCATCACCTAATCGGATTAGCCAATTTGAGCTATGTCGTAAATGATATTTTACTTCTTTTAATGATTTTGCAGCTAAAGCAGCTAGTGTTTCATCTTTGCTGCTTGCTAATGCATTATAGAATAAAAAGTTAAAAGCATCATGTAAGAAATTACGCACTATAGTGTTCCCAAAATGTCCATTTTCAATTTCTACCATTTGATGATTAAAAAACTCTCTTTCATTTCTTTTAAAAGCTAAATCATCAGCAGATTTTGTGCCATCCAATTGTGCGGCATATTCGTAAAATCCACTAGCTTGACCAAACATGTCCAACGAGATATTTGACAAAGCAATATCTTCTTCCAAAGTAGGTGCTTTAGAACACCATTCTGACATTCTCTGTCCAAGAATTAATGAGCTGTCAGCAATTCGTAAAGTATATGTAAATAAACTACTCATATTTTAAATGTGTTTTGAGCCTTCAGGCATAGTGTAAAAAGTAGGATGGCGATACATTTTATCATTTGAGGGATCAAAAAATGCTTCACCATCTTCTGTTTCTGATGATACAATATATTCTGATTTTACAACCCATATACAAGAGCCTTCATTTCTTCTTGTATATAATTCTCTTGCATTTTCCAAAGCCATTACTTTGTCAGTTGCATGTACATTACCTGCATGTTTATGTGCTAATCCATTTTTACTTTGAATAAATACTTCCCAAACTGTTGCATTTTCTTCCATTTTTCTATATTTAATTTGCTGCTAATTGTTGCTTTTTAGCGTACTCTTTTGCTGCAATACGAACCCATTCTCCTTCATCATGTGCTTTTTTATGATGTGCTAATCTTTGTTTATTGCAAGGGCCGTTACCATTTACTACATTCCAAAATTCTTCCCAGTCCATTTCTCCAAAATCATAACTTTTTCTTTCTTCATTCCATTTTAAATCTGGATCAGGAATAGTAAGCCCAATAACTTCAGCTTGCCCAACAGTCTTATCAATAAAATCTTGACGTAAAGAATCATTAGTTTGTCGTTTAATTTTCCATTTCATAGCATTCCCAGTTCTTGGGGAATCAGAATCTTGTGGACCAAACATCATGATTGATGGCCACCAAAAACGGTTTAATGCATCTTGTGCCATTGCTTTTTGTTCTGCAGTTCCTTTTGCCATCTCAGCCATTATTTCATAACCTTGTCTTTGATGGAAACTTTCTTCTTTACAAATTTTAACCATACCTCTTGAATATGGTCCATAAGAGGTTCTTTGTAAGGAAACTTGATTCACAATTGCAGCACCATCTACAAGCCAACCAATAGCTCCCATATCAGCCCAACTTAAAGTAGGGTAGTTAAAAATTGAAGAATATTTTGCTTTACCATCATGTAATTGTTGTACTAAATCCTCTCTACTAACCCCTAAGGTTTCACAAGCAGAATATAAATATAATCCATGCCCAGCTTCATCTTGTACTTTTGCAATTAAAATCATTTTTGCTCTAAGAGAAGGGGCTCTAGTTATCCAATTTCCTTCAGGTTGCATTCCTATAATTTCGGAATGTGCGTGTTGAGAAATTTGACGAATCAAATGCTTTCTATAAGCATCTGGCATCCAATCTTTTGGTTCAATCTTCTTTTCAGCATCTATTCGTTCTTGAAATTTAGTTTCGTTCATTGTTAAAATTTTGAGTTGCAAATTTAGGCATTTATGATTTCTTAATTATGATATTTGTCATAATTTGCTAATGGTTTTGTCTAAAATGATATTTTTACAAAAATTTTAACACTATGAATAATTTTCACTCTTTAATAATTTCAAATATTAAGCAATTAACTGAAACTGCTTTAGCAATAAGTTTTGATGTAAATACAAATGATTTATTTCATTTTGATGCAGGACAGTATATTACGGTAAAACATGATATAAGTGGTGAGGAGATAAGAAGAGCTTATTCAATCTGTAGTACTAATAAAGAGGGGATAACTATAGGTGTAAAAAAAGTTGATGGAGGTAAAATGTCAACATTCTTAACTGAGCAAGTAAAAGTTGGTGACACTTTAGCAATAATGCCTCCTGCTGGAAATTTTACTCTTAAAGGTGGTGAAAATCATATTGTTTGTATTTGTGCGGGAAGTGGTGTTACACCTATTTTATCAATCATAAAAACGGAGCTATCAAAAATTGATGGTGCAAAGTGTACACTTATATATGGAAATAAAACTCAAGATTCTACCATGTTTGCTGATGAATTAAAAGATTTACAAGCAAACAATTCTGATCGATTAAAGATACATAATGCATATTCTAGAGAAAGAGTTGCTGGAGCAATTAGTGGAAGGTTAGATAAAAATAACATTCAACAATTACTGAATACTTTTATAGCTTTAAAAACCGCAGATGCTTATTTTATTTGTGGACCAGGTGAGCTTATTGATAATACTAATGAATTATTGCTTTTAAATAATATCAATCAAAATAATATTCATTTTGAACGATTTACTACAGTTGAAAAAATAGAGGTTACCGATAATGATTCTGATGAAATTATCTCAAATATTATGGTGAGTGTAGATGGAGAGGATTTTGAGTTTACATTATCAAATAAAGGACTAACAATACTTGATGCAGCAATGGAACAAGGTGCTGATGTCCCTTTTTCTTGTAAAGGTGCAGTATGCTGTACATGTAAAGCTAAAGTAATGGAAGGTAAAGTTACTATGGATGCCAATTACTCTCTGTCGGAAGAAGAAGTTATGGATGGATTTGTTTTAGGTTGCCAAGCTCGACCAGCATCAGAAAATGTAGTTGTTGATTTTGATGAGATGTAATTTATTTTAAAAATAATAGCCTAGATAATACTTAGTTTTTCCTTTTTTACGTTTTAAAACTAACTTTTAAGTCTAGGATCTAAAGCATCTCTTGATGCCTCCGCAATCATATTATAAATAGTAATAGTTATAAATATTGCCATACCAGGATAAATAATTAACCACCAGGCTTCCAAATTTTGCCTACCTAAATTAAGAAGTGAGCCCCAAGTAACAACATCATCAGGAACTCCAATTCCTAGAAATGAAAGTCCACTTTCAATTAGAATTGCAGAAGCAATACCAAAAGCAATACTCACAAAAACGGGAGCAAGAGCATTTGGTAAAGCGTGTTTAAAAATTGTTCTTACTGATGAAAATCCAAGTGATTCAGCAGCTTGCACAAATTCTAATGAACGTATTCTCAAAAACTCTGCTCTAGTAAAACGAGCAATTCCAGTCCAACCTGTTACCCCTATAATTATCATAATAATCCAAATACTTCTTTCAACTACAGCAGTAATTGTAATTATTAATAGTAACCTTGGAATGGAATTAAGTAATTCTATTCCTCTAGATACAAATGTGTCAATTGGTACAGTAGTTTGTTCTTGTAAAAATCTGAATTGAAAAAGTTTACTTATTTGTCTGAAAAAATATATAATAACAAAAATTACAATAAAACTAATCAACATTTGCAACATTCCACTTGAAATACTTGTTCCAAAAGCTTCAGTAAGTACATATTTTCTTTGACCGAAACCATAAAATAGTCCCATGAAAGTTCCAAAAAGTGTAAACCAATATTTTATTCTTGGCATTTTTAGTTTTGAATCGCCAAAGAAACCAGCCATAGCACCAAGAATTATTCCAATTATAGATGCAATACCCATAGAAACTAAACCAACCATTAATGAAATTCTTGTACCATGAATTAAACCTGAAGCTAAATCTCGACCAATACCATCAGTGCCTAATTTATGTCTAAATTTTGATGGAATATTAACAATTTCACCATTAGAATTTTTAAATCTTTGCTCACCACTTGGTGATGCATAATCTCTATTATACCTATCCATTCCTGAAGGAGAATAAGGGATAGGTGCCCATAAAACTCTCTCTAAATCCAATTGTCTCCAATCTGTAATGTCATATTGTAAAACTTGAACAAATTCTCCTTCTAGGTTATAAATAGAATCTGTTTGTGTTTCATTAGCAAAGGCAGGATATAATATGTTTCCTTTATATTCAGCATAGAGAGGTCTATCATTTGCAATATAAGGAGCAAAAACTGCTAATATAATAAGACCAAATAATAAATATAAGCATACTAATGCAATTTTATTTTTTTTGAACTGAGACCAAGCATATTTTTTAAATGAAAAATTTTCGTTTGTATTTTGCATAATTCTATTTGTATGAAATTCTTGGGTCAACTACTGCATAAAGTAAATCAGCAACTAAATATCCAATCATAGTTAAAAATCCTGAAAGAGTAAATACTGTAATTATCATCGGGTAATCATAATTTAAGATTGCATTGTAAACCTCAACTCCCATTCCTGGTATTGAAAAGATTACTTCAATTATAATACTTCCTCCAACAGCCATAGGAAAAATTGCTGCAAATACAGTAATTATAGGAAGTAATGAGTTTCTTAAAGCATGTTTTAGGATGACTTTACTTTCTCCTAATCCTTTTGCTCTAGCTGTGCGAATGTAGTCTTGTGAAACTACATCTATCATTCCTACTCTCATTATTCTGCTTAAAAAAGCAAATGATCCATAGGTATAAGTGATTATTGGTAAGATTAAGAAAGGCATTCTATGTTTAGTTTTTTCCCAAAAGCTCCAATTTGGATCAAATAGAGTAGGGTCTTGAATTCCTGACACAGGAAACCAACTGAAGTTATCAGGATTTGCAAATTGTAATAATAAAAGTGTACCTACAAAAAATGATGGCATAGAATATAAAATAAACAAGACCAATGACATTCCTTTGTCAGCTGCTGAATCCTTTTTATATGCAGAATAAATCCCAATAGGAATACTAATTAAGTATGATAAGAAAATTGCAATTAATGATAGTGAAAATGAAATTCCTACTTTTTGCCAAATCTTATTTTGTATAGGCTGACTGTCAATATAAGATATTCCAAAATCACCTCTTAAAAGCCCTTTCCTCTCTTTACCATTGCCAAATAACCATAAATGATATTGATTTTTTACTCCATAAAAATTAATTGCAGGAATGTATGTTTTCCATTTTGTAGCATTTGTAAATAAATCTGATCTTTTTGTTTGCACATCTATAAGTGGAGCTTTTAAAAGAGATAAATAAGTATTATCAGCAACTAATTTATTCATTTTTTGAAATTTAATAGCAACTAATTCTTGCTCTGATGTTTCCAATAAGCTTCCAATTTCAAATCCGAACTGGTTAGTAGCTTCATTTACAGCATTTAACTTTAGAGTTGAGTCATTAGCAACAATCATTTTAGCATTTATCTTCAAATGAGATTTTTGCAATTTTAATAAAGATGTGTAATAATCAGAAACTCCTTGCCAGTTTCCACTTTTATGTGTTAATTCTACAAGGGTTGATTTGTGGTATTTATCTTGAATTCTATGTAGCGTATCAGAAGAAGCTAAATCAGTTATACTTAAGTAGAAGATAGGTAAATCTAACCCTAACTTTTTTCTTAATTCTTGTTTAATCTTTTTTGATGCCCCAGATTGTTGCTCAGCTGAACCTTCATTTCCTGCTGCTTTTGATAATCTCTCAACAGGATCTCCTGGTGCGTTTATGCTTATAATAAATGCTATTAAAGATATAGCAATTAGCATTGGTATAAAAGTTAAAACTCTTTGTAGTGCGTATTTAATCATAAGCTAGTGTTTATTTTTAATTTTCAGTTGGAGTCATATTCTTAGAAGAATATACTGCTTTTAAATCTAAATTTTGAAGCATCACACCTGGTCTTTCATAATACATCCCTCTATTATTGAATCTTTTATGAATAGCAAATTTTCTTTTAGTTGAATACATAAAAACATAAGGTTGATCTTCGTATACTTTAGCTTGTAATCTTAGTAACGCATCATTATGAGTTTTTGGGTCAAGTGTTAAGTTAGCTGCCTCAATTAAAGCATCAGATTCAGCATCACCAAATCCACAGAAATTAGATCCTTTTGTAACCCAAGATGAAGTGTGCCAAAGTTGCATAGGATTAGAATAAGAAGCACTTCCTCCCCAACCACCTAGCATTCCGTCAAAATTATGATCCATTGCATTTTTGTAAAAAAGTGTAAAATCCATAGGCGTAGGCTCAGCTACAACACCAGCTTTATACATGCTCTCCTTTATCATCAGAACAATTTCTTTAGACGTAGGAGAACTCATATAACTTAACTTAAACGAGAAAGGAGTCTTTACTCCATTTATTATTTTATCTCTTATATTATCTCCATCAGTATCTACCCATCCTGCTTCTGTTAAAAGTCCTTTTGCTTTTTCTATATCTAGTGGGATTAGTTGTAAAGTGTCATTATACGTCTTTTTTAAAGGAGATATTATTGAAGCTTGTCTACTCGCTTTGCCATGCATCATAACTTCAATAATTTCATCTAATGGCAATAAATATGCCATTGCTCTTCTTACTTTCTGGTCAGTAAAATAGGGCTTACGCTTTATTCCATCAGGCTTCATATTCATACCTAAATAACTATATGCATATCTGTCTAAAAATGCGGATTCATAATTATCATTGAAATATTCACGCTCTTGTAACTTCATTAGTTTAATAGTTCCTAATGAGTAAGTGACATCAATTTCTTGGTTTTTTAAAGCTAAATATGCTGATGCATCTTCTTTAATTATTTTGAAGATAATTTTATCAGGATATGCCTTGCTGTAAACCGAACTGTCATTTTTTCCCCACCAATTTTTTTTCTTTTCTATTGAGATGTATTGGCTAGCAACCCATTCAGTAACTTGGTATGCTCCAAGTCCTACTAATAGCTCAGGTTGATAGGAGTTATCTGCATTATTATATGCATTAAACCAGTCTGATAAGGCTTCTGTTTCTTTAAAATTATCTGATAATAAATCAGCAAAAGTTACATTGTCTAACACTCCTTCTTTATCCCAAATTGATTTTTGAACCATATATAGTTCTGAAAATATATATTTATTATCCCAATGTACATTTTGTGCATGCATAGTAAACTTCATTGGGTTTTCATTATCTAGTTCTATACTTTTAATTACAGTTGTATAATTACTTCTGATTTGAGCATTGTTAGTAAGAGGGCTAAGCATCAGTTTTACCGAGAAAGCAACATCTTTAGCAGTAAGTGGTGTTCCGTCATCCCATTTAATTCCATCTTTTAATTCATAAGTAAAAGATAAATTATCTTCTGATGCAGATGGCATTTCTTTTACTAACATTGGAATGTACTCAAGTGATTCAATATCTAGTTTTATTAATGTTTTTTGGGTATATTGAAAAATAAAAGTTCTCATTGCAGAGTTATCATTAAATGGGTGTAATCCGTCAGGTTGTGATAAGATATGCGCAATTACTGTGTTTTGTGAGAGATCTCTTTTTTTAACGCATGAAGCTAATGTCGCTGATATAAAGAGTGTTAAAAGTAATTTCTTCATCATATATAAATTTATAGGTCTGCAAATATAACATTTGGTAAAAATAATAAGAGACTTACTTTAATAAAATATTCTTAAAATAATTTTCTGATAATATTTGCTAGAAATATAGATTAGTATAAATTTGCATTCCCAAAACTAGTTCATATATTGGAGAGGTGCCAGAGTGGCCGATCGGGGCTCCCTGCTAAGGAGTTGTGCCTTTACAGGTACCGGGGGTTCGAATCCCTTCCTCTCCGCAAAATAAAAAGTTTATCTTTTTATTTCTGATTGTAAAAAAAGTATAATTTTGCATTTCAAATTTTCGGGGTATAGCGTAGCCCGGTTATCGCGCCTGCTTTGGGAGCAGGAGGTCGCAGGTTCGAATCCTGCTACCCCGACATTTTTCTCTCCGAAAATCACCGATTTTCAGGAGTAACACACTGATTACCAAGCCCAAGAACATAAAATTTTAAAGTTATTTTAGAAAATAATTTTTTACCCCCTTTTATCAG